>Ga0268298_10000552_pt1 | contig 48155 bp, 42 predicted proteins | sample WWTPWeurt_MetaG_FD_194462 | JGI IMG/M metagenome (GOLD analysis project Ga0268298, IMG submission 194462) | Activated sludge microbial communities from WWTP in Nijmegen, Gelderland, Netherland - WWTP Weurt | ecosystem: Engineered > WWTP > Aerobic digester > Activated sludge | place...
CGAGATCATCGGCCAGACGCGCAACCTCTCCGCCGACCAGATCGAGAAGATCCTGGCCCACCAGCGCGAGCACCGCATGCGCTTCGGCGAGGCGGCCATCGCGCTCGGCTACGCCAGCATGGACGATGTGCTGTATGCGCTGGCCCAGCAGTTCCACTACCCCTACGCGGCCGAGCCGCAGCGCAAGCTCAACCCCGAGCTGGTGGCGCTGAACCAGCCCTTCTCGCAGCAGGCCGAAGCCTTCCGCGCCATCCGCACGCAGGTGATGATGCGCGTGTTCCCCGAGGGCGGTGGCGCGCGCAAGGCGCTTGCCGTGATCAGCCCCAACTCCGGCGACGGCAAGACCTACTTTGCCGCCAACCTGGCCGTTACGCTGGCCCAGCTGGGCGGGCGCACCCTGCTGGTGGACGCTGATCTGCGCGGCCCGCGCCAGCACGACGTATTTCACATGCGCAACACGTCCGGCCTGTCGGGCATCCTCTCGGGCCGGCCCGAGAAGCAGGTGGTGCAGCAGGTCAAGGGCGTGCCCAGCCTGTTCCTGCTGCCGGTGGGCATCACGCCGCCCAATCCGCTCGAGCTGGTGGAGCGGCCCGCCTTCGGCTTGCTGATGCGCGAGCTCACCAACAAGTTCGACCACGTGGTGGTGGACACGCCGGCGGCCATGTACGGCGCCGACGGGCAGGTGATCGCCGCGCGCTGCGGCGCCGCGCTGATCATCGCCCGCAAGGACGCCGCCCGCGTGCGCGCCCTGCAGGATCTCACGGCCAGCGTGGCGGACACCTCGGCCGTGATCGCTGGCGTCGTGGTCAACGAATATTGAGATGAACCCCCCGCTGCTGTTGCTCGGCGCGGGCTGGCTGGCGATGTTCCTGCCCAGCTATGTGGGGCTGGCCAACACCATCTGGGGCAGCGATGCCCAGGGCCATGGGCCCATCATCCTGGCCGTGGGCTTGTGGCTGTTGTGGGGCAAGGGGCCGGCCTTGATGGCCTTGCCGCGCCGGCCTGCCGTCTGGGCCGCCGCGGTGTGCATGGCACTGGGCCTGGCGGCCTATGTGCTGGGGCGATCGCAGACCATCTGGAGCCTGGAGATCGGTGCGCAAATCGCCGTGCTGATGGCCGCGCTGCTGGCCTTCTTCGGGCCGCGCGCGCTGCGGGTGTGTGCCTTCCCGCTGTTCTTCCTGGTGTTCATGATCCCCTGGCCCGGTGAGTGGGTGGATGCGGTCACCCAACCTTTGAAATCAGCGGTCTCGGCCGTGGCCGCGCAGCTGCTGTATGCGGCCGGTTACCCGGTGGGCCGCTCGGGTGTGATCCTCACCGTGGGCCCCTACCAGCTGCTGGTGGCCGATGCCTGCGCGGGGCTCAACTCGCTGTTCACGCTCGAGGCGCTGGGCCTGCTCTACATGAACCTCATGCGCTACCAGTCGCTGGCGCGCAACGTGACGCTGGCGCTGCTGATCGTGCCCATCTCCTTTGCTGCCAACGTGGTGCGGGTGATCGTGCTGGTGCTGGTCACCTACCACTTCGGCGACGCCGCGGGCCAGGGCTTCGTGCACGGCTTCGCGGGCCTGGTGCTGTTCATCGTGGCGCTGTTGTTCATCCTCGTGGTGGACCGCGTGGTGGGCCTGTTCATTCCGGAGCGCACGCGCCGTGTCGCCTGATCTGCGCAAGGCCGCCGTGCTGGCCGCCGCGATGGGGGCGGCCTCGCTGCTGGCCGTGGCCATGACGCCGCACCGCCACCTGGCCGATGCCCACCCGCGCGAGAAGCTTGCCGAGCTGCTGCCCACCAGTTTTGGCGATTGGCGCATCGACCGCTCCATCCTGCCCGTGCCACCCAGCCCCGATGTGCAGCAGGTGCTCGACGCCACCTACGACGAGACCCTGGCCCGCACCTACCGCGACGCGCTGGGCCGCCGCGTGATGCTCTCGGTGGCCTACGGCCGCAACCAGCACAAGGGCATGAACACGCACCGCCCCGAGGTCTGCTACCCCGCGCAGGGCTTCAAGCTCGAGCAGGGCGGGCAGGCCGGCGAGCTGGATTTCAAGGGCCGCGCGCTGCCCGTCACGCGCGTGGTGGCGGCCATGCCCGGCCGCCACGAGCCCATCACCTACTGGCTGCTGGTGGGCGATGAGCTCACCCGCTTCGGCTACGCGCAGCGCTGGGCCGCCATCCGCTACGGCGTGCGCGGCGACATCCCCGACGGCGTGCTGGTGCGCGTGTCCTCGATCGAGCCCGACAATGCCGCCGCCTTCCAGTTGCACGATCAGTTCATTCGCGACATGCTCGGCGCCGTGGCCCCGGGGCGCCTGCCGCGACTGATCGGCAGCGCATCCACCGCCACAACGGCCGCGCCCACACTTCGCCCATGACCAAGACCGCACTCATCACCGGCGTCACCGGCCAGGACGGCGCCTACCTGGCCGAGCTGCTGCTGTCCAAGGGCTACACCGTGCACGGCCTCAAGCGCCGCTCGTCGCAGTTCAATACCCAGCGCGTGGACCACCTCTACCAGGACCCGCACGTCGAGCACCCGCGCTTCGTGCTGCACCATGGCGATCTGGCCGACGGCAGCGGCCTGCTGCGCCTTATGCAGCAGGTGCAGCCCGACGAGGTCTACAACCTCGGCGCGATGAGCCACGTGGCGGTGAGCTTCGAGATGCCCGAGTACACGGCCGATGTGGACGGCCTGGGCACGCTGCGCCTGCTCGAGGCCATCCGCAGCCTGGGGCTGGAGCGCAAGACGCGCTTCTACCAGGCCAGCAGCAGCGAGCTCTACGGCCAGGTGCGCGAGACCCCACAGCGCGAGACCACGCCTTTCTACCCGCGCAGCCCCTATGGCGTGGCCAAGCTCTACGCCTACTGGATCACGGTGAACTACCGCGAGGCCTATGGCCTGTATGCCTGCAATGGCATCCTCTTCAACCACGAGAGCCCGCGCCGCGGCGAGACCTTCGTCACGCGCAAGATCACCCGCGCCATGGCGCGCATCGCGCTCGGCCTGCAGAGCTGCCTGTACCTGGGCAACCTCGACGCCCGGCGCGATTGGGGCCATGCGCGCGACTATGTGCAGATGCAGTGGCTGATGCTGCAGCAGGCACAGGCCGAGGATTATGTGATCGCCACCGGCGAGCAGCACAGCGTGCGCGAATTTGCGGTGCGCGCAGCAGCGGCGCTGGGCATCACGCTCACCTTCCAAGGCGAGGGTCTGGATGAAGTGGGCGTGGTGGCGGCGGTGCACGGCGACCAGGCGCGATGCCTGCCCGGTGCGGTGGTGCTGCGCATCGATCCGCGCTACCACCGGCCCACCGAGGTGGACAGCCTGGTGGGTGATGCGTCCAAGGCGCGTCGCCAGCTCGGCTGGGCGCCCACGGTCGGCTTCGACGCGCTGGTGTGCGAGATGGTGGCCGCCGACTACGAGGCCGCGCGCTGTGATGCGATGGTGCAGGCCGCCGGCTTTGCCATGCCCAGCCGCGACGAGCGATGAGCACGGCGGCCAGCTTCGAGGCGCGCTGGTTCTCCGGCGAGGCGCTGCATGGCGACGACTTCGGCCCCACCGACATCGCTCGCTGGTTCGACGACGAGCGCGAGGCCTATGCGCAGCTTTATGGTGCCGACGAGGCGCGCCACGACTACGGCTACGCCGCGCTCAATCACCACCATGCCTTTTCGCAGTTGCCGAGCGGCCAACGCTTCAGGCACGCGCTCGGCTTTGGCAGCAATTTCGGCGACGAGTTGGCGCCTCTGCTCGACCGGCTGGCGAAGATCACGCTGCTCGATGCCAGCGAGCAATTCGTGGTGCACCAGTTGCGCGGCGTGCCGGTGCAGCACCTGATGGCGCGCGCCGATGGCCGCATCGCACTGCCCGATGCCGCGGTGGACCTGATCACCTGCTTTGGCGTGCTGCACCACATCCCCAATGTGAGCGCGGTGTTGCGCGAGTTGGCCCGCGTGTTGGCGCCCGGTGGCTGGCTGCTGCTGCGCGAGCCCACCACCACCATGGGCGATTGGCGGCAGCCCCGCGCCGGGCTCACGGCGCGCGAGCGGGGCATTCCACCGGCCTGGCTGGTGGCCCGGATCGAGGCCGCCGGCCTGCGCGTGGGCCGCGTGTCGGACTGCTACTTTCCGCCCTGGGTGCGCCTGTGCCTGATGTGCCGGCTGCTGCCTTTCAAGCACCGCGCCACCACCTGGGTGGACGCGTTCTTGTCGCGCCTCACGCGCTCGCGGCACCGCTACCACCGCAGTGATCTGGCCAGCCGCTTTGCGCCCGCCAGCCGTTTTGTGTTGGCGCAGCGGCCAGCACCGTCGGTATGAGCCTGCCCAAACTTCCACATGACGCGAAAATCTTCGTGGCCGGCCACCGCGGCATGGTGGGCAGCGCCCTGGTGCGGCGCCTGCGCGCGGGTGGCTACAGCCAGCTGATCCTGCGCACCAGGCAGGAGCTCGATCTGCTCGACCAGCGCGCGGTCTACGACACGCTCGACGCGCTGCGCCCCGACTACATCTTCATCGCCGCCGCGCGCGTGGGCGGCATCGCGGCCAACGACCGCTACCGCGCCGATTTCATCTTCGATAACCTTCAAATCGAGGCCAACCTGATCCGCGGCGCGCACCGGGCCGGCGTGCAGCGCCTGATGTTCCTCGGCTCCAGCTGCATCTACCCGCGCGACTGCGCCCAGCCCATCCACGAGAGCGCCCTGCTCACCGGCCCGCTCGAGCCCAGCAACGAGGCCTATGCCATCGCCAAGATCGCCGGCATCCAGCTGGCCGATGCGCACAATCGCCAGCACGGCCGGCACTACCTGAGCGTGATGCCCACCAACCTCTACGGCCCGGGCGACCACTACGATCTGGCCAACAGCCATGTGCTGCCCGCGCTGCTGCGCAAGGCGCACGAGGCCAAGCTGCGTGGCGATGCCGAGCTGGTGGTGTGGGGCAGCGGAACGCCCCGGCGCGAGTTCATGCACGTGGACGATCTGGCCGATGCCTGCGTTCACCTGATGGAGAGCGGCTACGACGGCCCGCTTCTCAACATCGGCACGGGGCAAGACCTGAGCATCCGCGAGCTGGCCGAGATGGTGATGCAGGTGGTGGGCTTCGAGGGCCGCATCGCCTTCGACACCAGCAAGCCCGACGGCACGCCGCGCAAGTGGCTGGATGTGTCGCGCCTGACGGCCGCCGGCTGGCGCGCGCGCATCGGCCTGCGCGAGGGCATCGCCGACGCCTACGCCGATTTCCTGCGCCGTGGCGGGGGGGCCGATGGCGGCTGAGGCCAGCCTGGCGCGGCGCAGTTGGCAGGCCTTGCGTTGGAGCTATGCCGGCGCGCTGGTGCGGCTGCTGGCTCAACTGGTGATCCAGCTGGCCATGGCGCGGCTGCTCGGGCCGCAGGCCTATGGGCAGGCGGCGGCGGCCTTGCTGGTGATCGGCGTGGGCTGGTTGTTTGCCGACGCGGGCCTGGGCAATGCCCTGGTGCAAAAGCCCGAGATCAGCGAGCGCGATGTGTCGCAGGCGCTGGGCTGGGTGCTGCTGGTCTCGCTGCTGTTGGCGGCTGTGGTGGCCTTGGCCGCGCCTTGGCTTGCGCGCTGGTGGGGCGACGAATCCTTGACGCCGCTGCTGCGCGTGTGCGGCCTGTGGATCCCGCTGCAGGCACTGTCCAACCTGCCGGCCAGCCTGATGCAGCGGCGCCTGGACATGCGCCGCTTGCAGTGGATACAGATTGGTGGTTATGTCGTCACCTACGGCGGCCTGGGCCTGCTGATGGCGGCGGCGGGCTGGGGCGCTTGGGCCCTGGTGGCGGCGGCTGGCGCGCATGGCGCCTGGTGCCTGGTGGGCTGCTGGCTCTTTGAGCGGCACACGCTGCGGCCGCGGCTGACGGGCGATGCGGCGCTGCGCCGCTTCGGCCTCGGTGTGGCCGCGTCCAACCTGGCCAATTGGGCCATCGAGAACCTCGATCGCGTGCTCATCGGCCGCCTGTGGGGCGCGCCGCCGCTGGGTGAGTACGTGGTGGCCGGCAACCTGGCGCGCGCGCCGCTCAACCTGCTGGTCACCTCGGCGCAATCCGTGGCCTTTGCATCGGCCGCGCGGCTGCAGGACGATCTGGTCGCCCTGCGCCAAGGCACGCTGGCCTTGCTGTGCCTGGCCATGCTCTTGTCGGCGCCGCTGTTTGCGCTGCTGGGCATGCATGCCCAGGCCCTTGTTCAGTTGCTCTACGGCCCGCGTTGGGCCGGTGCCGCCCCGCTGTTTGCCGTGGCCTGCGCGGCCCTGCCGGCGCTCACGCTGGTGGCGCTCACCGGCCCGCTGCTGCGCGCCGTGGGTGCTGTGCGCGCGGAGTTGCAGGCGCAATGGCCCGGCCTGCTGCTGTTGCTGGGTGGGCTGTGGTGGCTGCAGCAGCTGCCGCTGGCGCAGGCGGCCTGGGTGGCGGTGGCGGCGGCGGTGCTGCGTGCGCTGTTCTGCGTGGCAGGCCTGGCTCGGCGCATCGGCCTGGCCGGGCGCGACGTGGCGGCCGCCCTGTGGCCGGCGCTGCTGCTCACGGGCCTGGCGCTGATGGCCTCGGCGCTGTGCCTGCGCATGCTCGGCAGCGGTCTGCCGGCGCTGGCGCTGGCGTGCGCGCTTACGCTCTTGCTCGGTGTGGGGTTGCTGCGCTGGCGCCGCGCGGCTCTGCTGCAGCCGGCGCTTCGTCGCCTCCTGCAAGCCCGCGCAGTACTGTCGCCAGCCGCCGCGCGCGCGTGTGCAGCACTCGGCTGGCAACCCTCACCCGAAGCCTGACGCGCATGCACATCGCCATCGTCGGCCCCATCGCCACGGCGCAGGTGGGGCATCTGCTGGCCGAAGGTGAATCCACATTGGACGTGTTGCCTGTTGGTTATGTGGGCGCGCCCTTCCTGGCCACGCTGATCGAGGCGCTGCTGGCGCGAGGCCACACCGTCAGCGCCATCACCACCTCGGTGGGCATGCCCTTGCGGAACGATGCACCGCGCTGGTGGCACGGCGAGCGCTTCCACCTGGCCTGCTGCCCGATGCGGCCGCGCGCCTGGCCCTTCAATGGCTGGCGGCCGGGTCGCATCGTTGACCTGTATGCCTTCGAGCGCGCCGGCCTGCTGCGCGCCATCCGCGCCAGCGGTGCCGATCTGGTGCACGCGCATTGGGCGGGCGAGTTTGCCCTGGCCGCGCTGCGCAGCGGCCTGCCGCACGTGATCACCAGCCACGATCTGCCGGCCCAGGTGGCCCGGCTGCAGCGCGGCCAGCGGCAAGCCGCCTACCGCTGGCTGCGCGCCGGCATGGCCTGGCGGGTGATGAGGCAGGCGCGGCGCCTCACCACCGTGTCGCCGCACATGGTGGCGCAGCTCGAGCCGCAGAGCCGGGTGCCAGTGGCCTTGGTACCCAACCCCTTGCCGGCCTGGGTGTTCGAGCAGCCCGCCCAGCCCGAGCCGGGGCGGCAGCGCGTGTTGATGGTGAACCAGGGTTTCGGGCCCTTGAAGAACCTGCCACCGGCCTGGCGCGCTTTTGCTGAGACGCGCGTGAAGCATCCCGATGCGGAGTTGGTGATGCTGGGCCAGGATTTCGAGCCCGGTGGCCTGGCCGAGGCCTGGTGCAAGGCGAACCTTCAAGGCGCTGAGGCCATGGTGGGCCTGCGCTTCATCGGCCCGGTGTCGCACCGCGAGGCCATCGCCTGGATGGCGCGCAGCGACGTGCTTCTCCACCCCTCGTTGCAGGAGAGCTTCGGCATGGTGGTGGCCGAGGCCCTGGCCGTGGGCCTGCCGGTGGTGGCCGGCCGTGCCAGCGGCGCCGTGCCCTGGGTGCTGGGCGGGCATGGTCGGCTGGTGGACGTGAGCCAGGCGCAGGCCATGGCCGACGCGCTGCGCGGCTTGCTGGACAATCCCAGCTTGCGCCGGCAGCTCGGCCAAGCCGGCCGCGAGGACATGGCGCGGCGCTTCAACGCGGCCGAGGTGGCCCGGCTGTATGAACTGGAATACACCGCAGCGTTGGCAGAGGCCGCGCCGGCCCACCCCGATTGATCCACACCGACGATGGAACTGCTTGCCTGGTTGATGTTTGCCGTGCCCTTCGTCGTTGCGGGCGCGGTCGGCTTGGGCCTGCCGCTGCTGGCCGTGCTGAGCTACCGCCGCCTGGCCTGGGGCCTGGGGCTGATGACGGCGGCGATGCTGGCCGATGCGCTGCTGCTGTCGGCCCCAGTGCTGCGCATCGGCTTGACCCTGTTCGTGGCCGACGTGCCCATGGTGCTGCTGGCCACGATGGCTGCGCTGCGCTGGATGCTGCGCGACGACGTGCCCCGGCGCGATGGCGCCTGGCTGTTGCTGGTGGCGGTGTTCGTGCTCGGCCTGCTGATCGGCCTGCTGCGCCACGGCACGGCGGCTGGCGTGGCGGCGCGGGGTGATTTCTACGCGCTGGCAGCCGCCAGCTACACCATGAGCTTTGCCATCGGCCAGCGCGAGATGGCGGCGCTGCAGCGCACCATCACCACGGCGGCCGGGCTGTTGCTGCTGCTCACGCTGTACCGCTGGCTGGTGGTCTACCTGCCGATCAAGGACTGGTTGCCGCCTGCGGGCATCTACAACAACGATGGCGAGATCCGCGTGGTGTGGGCGAGTGCCGCGCTGCTGATGGCCGAGGTGGCCGTGCTGGGCCTGTTCCACGGGCGGCCGCGCAGTGGCCTGGGGTTGGCGCGTTGGCTGGCCGTGCCCTTGATGGCCTGCGTGGTGGTGCTGCAGCACCGCTCCGTGTGGCTGGCGGCCTTGGCCGGTGTGCTGGTGGCGCTGTTGCTGGCCGGCCGGCAGCGCGCCTCGCGCTTCCAGCAGACCGGCCTGGTGATCTTGCTCGTTGCCGCCAGCGTGCTGCCGCTGATGGTGAGCGATCGCCTGGCCAGCCAGCTCGGGGGCTCGGTGCAGGCCGCCCTGGCCGGCCAGGGCACCGTGCATGCGCGGCTGGAGAACTGGCGCGCATCGCTGCAGAACTGGGCCAGCCACGGCGCGCTGGCCCTGGCCATCGGCGACGAGCCCGGCGCCGACAAGGCCCGCACGGTGGAGACCGAGGAGGGCGAGCTGCGCAAGATCAGCTACTCCACCCACAACCACTATGTGGCCCTGCTCACCGGCAGCGGCGTGATCGGGCTGGCGGCCTACCTTTGGGTGGTGCTGCGCGCGCTGCGTGGTCTGCTGCGTGCTGAGCGCGTCGATTCAAAAGTTGCCCAGGATGCCGACCACACGCCCGACCCCGGCGCAGTGTTGCTGGTGCTGGTGGCCATGCAGCTGGTGTACTTCGTCTCCTACGGATCGGATTTTCTGCAGTTCGCCTTCTTCGGCATGGCGCTGGCGTGGGTGGCGGGGCAAGCCCCGGCGCAGGCGGCCAACCCGACCAAACTGCGCCGCCCGGCCCAGGCGATGCGGGGCTCCACGTGATCGAGCCCGCCATCGGCCCGCTGCGCCTGTGCCTGGTGCTGAGCTGCTTCAATCGGCGCGAGCTCACGCTGGCCTGCCTGCAGGCTGCCGAAGCCAGCGCGGCGCAGGCCGGCCTGCACCTGCACGCGGTGCTGATGGACGATGGCAGCCGCGACGGCACCGCCGAGGCCGTGCAGCAGCGCTTCGCCTGGGTGGACGTGCTGCGCGGCGACGGCTCGCTCTTCTGGTGCCGTGGCATGCACACGGCCATGGGCCATGCGCTCACGCAAGCGCACGATCACTACCTCTGGCTCAACGACGACACCCTGCTGCAGCCCGACGCGCTGGCGCAGTTGGCCGAGACTGCACAGCAGCTGCGCGATGAAAGCAAGGCCCCCGTCATCGTGGTGGGCAGCACCCAAGACCCGCAAAGCGGCCGCCCCAGCTATGGCGGCCGCCGCCGCGCCTCGCGCTGGCGCCCCACGCGCTTCGAGCTGGTGCCGCCCACGCCCGCGCCGCAGCGCATCGACACCTTCGACGGCAACATCGTCTGGCTCAGCGCCGAGGCGGTACGCGCGGTGGGCAACCTGGACGCCGCCTACGAGCACGCGATGGGCGACACCGACTACGGCCTGCGTGCCGCCCGCGCCGGCGTGGCCGTGTGGCTGGCGCCCGGCTTCCAGGGCCACTGCGCCGAGAACCCGGCCGCTGGCGGCTTCAACGACCGCAGCCTGCCGCTGCGCGCACGCTGGCGCGCCATGCGCTCGCGCAAGGGCCTGCCCTGGCGCTCGTGGGCGCACTTCACGCGGCGCCATGCGGGCTGGCTGTGGCCGATCTACTTCGCCTGGCCCTATGCGCGGCTCTTGCTCTCGGGCCTGCAGCCGCGGCCCCCGCAGGGCACCCGCTGAATGTGCGGCATCAACGGCATCGTCGACGCGGCCCGCCCGGCCGCCGAACTGCGCCTGCACATCGGCCAGATGAACCGCGCGCTGGCGCACCGCGGGCCGGACGGCGAGGGCGAGTTCATCGACACGGGCCTGGCGCTGGGCCACCGCCGGCTGTCGATCATCGACCTGTCCGACGCCGGCGCGCAGCCGATGTTCAACGAGGACGGCAATCTCGTGCTGGTCTTCAACGGCGAGATCTACAACCACCGCGAGCTGAGGGCTGAGCTGCAGGCCGCCGGCCACGTGTTCCGCTCGCGCAGCGACAGCGAGGTGATCCTGCACGCCCATGAGCAATGGGGCGAGGCCTGCGTGCAGCGCTTCAATGGCATGTGGGCCTTTGCGCTGTGGGACCGCCGCCTGCGCCGCTTGTTCCTGTCGCGCGATCGCCTCGGCGTGAAGCCGCTGTGCCTGTGGCAGCAGGGCGCGCGCCTGATGTTCTCGAGCGAGCCCGCCGGCATCCGCGCCGCGCAGCCGCTGCGCGAGGCCGACCATGGCAAGCTGTTCGAGTACCTGGCCTACGGCTACCGCCGCGACGACGGGCACTCGTTCTTCGCGGGCCTGAGCGAGCTGCCGCCCGGCCACAACGCCGTGTTCCATGACGGGCGTTTGAGCCTGCAGCGGCATTGGCAATTGGCGCAGGTCGACGCGCATGGGCCGGCACCGGCTGCAGCCGACCCCGCCGCGCTGCGCGAGCTGCTGGCCGATGCCGTGCGCCTGCGCTTTCGCAGCGATGTGCCGGTGGCCCTGCTGCAAAGCGGCGGCCTCGACTCATCGGCCATCTGCGCCGTGGTCAACGACGAGATCGCGGCCGGGCGCATGCCGATGGACCAGGTCACCGCCTTCACCGCCGTGCACCCGGGCCATGCGCAGGACGAGACGCGCGAGCTGCGCGCCCTGATGGACTCCTGCCCGCATGTGCGCTCGGTGGAGATCACGCCGCGCGCCGATCAGCTCGCGCAGGAGCTGCCCGAGTTCATCAGCGCGATGCAGGAGCCGCAGGCCAGCCCCACCGCCTACGCGCACTGGTGCCTGATGCGAGAGATCGCTGCGCGCGGCATCAAGGTGGTGCTCAACGGCCAGGGTGCCGACGAGGCCTGGGCCGGCTATGGCCGCTACATCGTCGGCTACCGCTTGCTCGATCTGCTGCTCAGCCGGCCGGGCCAGGCCTGGCGCGAGGCCGGGCAGATGCGCGATCGCATGGGCTTTGGTGCCGGCATGCTGCTGGGCCAGATGGCCAAGGCCGTGATGGGCCGTCGCGCTGCATCGGCCTGGCGCGCGCGGGTGAGTGAAGGCGGAGGGTCGGTGTTGGACGCTGAGTTTGTGCGTCAGCAAGCCGGCCGCCTGCCCGAGGTGGGGCCGGTGTGGGGCGACGGCAACCTCGACCGCCACCTGCGCTCGCAGCTGCTGCACTATGGCTTCGGGCAGATCCTGCGCTACGAGGATCAATCGTCGATGCACCAATCGATCGAGATCCGCTCGCCTTTCATTGATCACCGGCTGATGAGCCTGGCCTTCAGCCTGCCGATGCAGCAGCGCTTCAGCGAGGGCATCACCAAGCGCCTGATCCGCGAGGCCTTTGCGCAGCGCCTGCCGGCGGCCATCGTCGACCAGCACCGCAAGATCGGCTTCGCCACGCCCTTTGAGGCTTGGGCCCAGGCGCCGGCGTTTCGCGCGCTGCTGCAAGACGTGGTGGGCTCCGACAGCTTCCGCAGCCGGCGCACCTGGAACGCGGCCAAGCTCGCGCCGCGCCTGCTGCATCCGCAGGCGGTGGCGCGCGGCTTCCCGCTGTGGCGCTTCCTGAATGCCGAGCTGTGGTTTCGCGCGGCGGGCATCAGCAATGTCTGAGCGCGCCACGCCCTCGGGCGGCCGTGTGCTGCTGCTGCAGCGGCGCCTCACGCATTACCGCGTGCCCTTCTTCGAGGGCCTGCGCGCCGAGCTGGCCCGGCGCGGCATGAGTCTCACCTTGGGCGTGGGCCAGGCCACGGCGGACGAGCGCCGGCGCGACGACGCCGGCACGCTGCCCTGGGCCACGCCCATGCCCACGCGGCTGTGGGCTGGCGGGCGCGTGGTGTGGCAGACGCTGGGGCCCTTGTGCGCCGAGGCCGATCTGCTGGTGCTGCCGCAAGAGAACCGCCTGCTCAGCAATGTGCCCTGGCTGCTTCGGCGGCCCCCACCACGTGTGGCGCTGTGGGGCCATGGGCAGGACCTGCAGGCCGGGCCGGGCCTGAGCGCAGCGCTGGCTCAGACCTGGAAGGGCGCGCTCACGCGGCGGGCGGACTGGTGGTTTGCCTACACGTCCACTTCAGCGGATGTTTTTCAGCGCCTGGGTTGCGCGGCGCAGCGCATCAGCACGGTGAACAATGCCGTGGACACCGCAGGTCTGGCGCAGGCTGTGGATGCTTTGCGGCAGCGCGGCTTGGCCGACGCTTGGGCGGCGCTCGGGCTGCGCGGCGCGCCGGGCCATGGGCCGGTGGGCTTGTTCCTGGGCTCGCTGGCGGCAGGGCGCCGGCTCGATCTGCTGTTGGCGGCCAATGCGCAGTTGCGCGCTGCAATTCCAGGCTTCCAGTTGCTGATCGCAGGCGACGGGCCCGAAGCCGGCTGGCTGCGCGAGCGCGTGCGCAGTGACGACCACGTGCAACTGCTCGGCGCCGTGCACGGCCTGCGCAAGCAGCAATGCCTGGCCGTGGCCGACCTGGTGCTGATGCCTGCCGACCTGGGCCTGGGGCTGCTCGACGCCCTGGCCTGCGGCGTGCCGCTGGTGACCTCGCATGCGCCCGGGCATGGGCCCGAGTTCGCTTACCTGCAAGCAGGGCACAACGCGCTGGTGGTGGACGCGCGGGCCGATGCGCTGGCGCAGGCGGCGCAGGCCGTGCTGCAAGAGCCCGGTCTGTCCGAGCGCCTGCGGCGGGCCGGCCGCGAGACGGCTGCGCAGCACTCGCTGCAGGCCATGGTGCAGCGCTTTGCCGATGGCCTGCAGGCCTGGAGCCAAGCGCCTCGGCGCGGGGCTGCGCGATGAGCGAAGCCTGGCGCGTGCTGGTGCTGCACAACGCCTACCAGCTGGCGGGCGGTGAGGACGCGGTGGTGGCCGCCGAGGTGGCCCTGCTGCGCGAGCATGGGCATGCGGTGGCCCAGCTCACGCGCCACAACGATGAGTTGGCAGGCATGGCGCCCATCAGCGCGGCCCTGCAGGCCCTGTGGTCGCGCGACAGTGCAAGGCGCACGGCCGAGGCCATCGCGCAGCACCGTGCGCAGCTGGTGCATGTGCACAACACCTGGCCGCTGCTCTCGCCCAGCGTGTACAGCGCCTGCCGCACGGCGGGCGTGCCGGTGGTGCAGACCCTGCACAACTTCCGCCTGGCCTGCCCGCAGGCCATGTTCCTGCGCGATGGGCGCGTGTGCACCGATTGCCTGGGCCGCCTGCCTTGGCCGGCCGTTCAACATGCATGTTATCGAGACTCACGCACGCAAACGGCGGTGCTGGCCACCACGCTGGCCTTGCACCGTGGCCTGGGCACCTGGCAGCGCGGCGTGCAGCGCTACATCGCGCTGAACGAGTTCTGCCGCGCCAAACTGATCGAAGCCGGCCTGCCTGCGCAGCGCGTGGTGGTGAAGCCGCACTTCGTGGATGCGCCCGAGCTGGCCGAGTCCGAAGCTCGCAAGGGCTTCCTGTATGTGGGCCGCCTCGCGCCCGAGAAGGGCTTGCAGGTCTTGCAGGATGCCACCCGCGCACTGGCCCTGCGCGGGCCCGCGCCAGCGCCGATGCAGGTGCAGGTGCAGGTGGCCGGCACCGGCCCGCTGGCCGCCGCGCTCGTGGCCGGATCAGCGCTGCCGGGCGGCTTGCAGCTCCTGGGCGAACTGCCGCTGACCGAGGTGCAGCAGCGCATGGCGCGCGCCATGGCGCTCGTGCTGCCGAGCATCTGCCTGGAGAGTTTTCCGCGCGTGCTGGTGGAGGCCTTTGCGGCCGGGCTGCCGGTGATCGCCAGCCGCCTGGGCGCGCTGGCCGAACTGGTTCAGCACGGCGAAACCGGTTTGCTGTTCGCGCCCGGCGATGCACAAGGCCTGGCCGAGCAGATGGACTGGGCCGCCGCGCACCCGGCCGAGATGGCGCGCATGGGCCGGCGCGCGCGGGCGGTGTACGAGGCCGAGTACACGCCGCAGCGCAATCTGGCCCGCTTGCTGGCGATCTATGCCGAGGCCGCTGCGCAGAAGTGATGTAGCGCAGTGACTGCGCGCGAGCGGCAGGGGCGCTAAGGTCTCAGCAGCAGCATCGCCGGCATCGCATTGAATGCGTCGCTCCACGCGCCCAGGCCAGTGGCCACGGCGTTGCCGCTGGCGCCGGGGAAGGGCTGTGTGGTGGCGGCCCTGTCGCGCGTGATCCAGCCGGCCAGCGTGGCATTGCCCAGCATGCCCGCGATGGGCAGCAGGCCCAGCTCGTGGTAATCGTCCAGGGCCTTGGCGTTGCCGAGGTAGTGGAAGGTCGTGCTGGCGAGCGAGGTGGCGGCGCGCGGCGCCTGCGCGGCCTTCCAGGTCTCGTGCGCATACCAGGGCAGGCGGCCGGTGGCCAGTTGCTGGTGCGTGTTGGCCACCAGCGCCAGCGATTTGGCCGCGCCCGTGCTCTCGCTGCCGAACAGGCCGTCGCGCGTGCTGAACTCGAGCAGGCTGCGATCGCCTTGCCGTGCCAGCACGCGGCCGAGCAGCGCCGCGCCTTGCACATTGAGCCAGCCGTAGACCACGCCTTGCGGCGCGATGCAGTAGTCGCCATTGCGGATGTACTCGCCCTGGCTGCCGTCGGCATACACGCTGTAGGTGATCCACTCCATGGCGTAGCGCTTGGCGCTGGCGATCAGCGCCGGGTCGGCCAGCAGCACGCCGATGGCGCCAAAGGCGGCGGTGGCGGTGGACTTGCGGTTGTTGAAGTATTGCGACAGCACAGAGATGCGCGGCCCCAGGCTGCCGTCGGCGCGCACATAGGCGCTGGTGGCCATGGGCGTGGCCTGGTCGGCCTGGTCGAGCTGGCAGTCGCCGTTGGTGTCGAATCGGCGCATGGCCCACTTCTCTGCATCGGTGCTGGCGGCGGCGGCGTCACGCCGAACCTTGTAGTTGCCGCTGTTGCGGCTGGGGAAGATGTTGGTGATGCCCCAATCGGTGTGCGCGGCCAGGAAGTAGGCGTTGCGGCGCAGCCAGTTCTCCACCACCAAGCGCTGCGCTGCGCTCAGGCTGGCTCGCACGAAATCGTAGGCCACAGCGTGGCGTAGCAGCCAGGCGGCGTGGTGGAACCAGCCGTCGTAGGTGATGCCGTCGGTGGTGGTGATGCACAAGGTGGCGGCGAAATCATTGGCGGCGTTGCCGGCCTGGGCCAGCAGGTGCTGGCGTGCGGCCTGGCCCGAGGCGGCGTCGCCCGTCATCAGGAAGTGGAAGGCGGCGTCGCGGGCCAGGATGCCGTGCGTGTCGCGCGCCTCGGCCGCGGTGCTGGCGCCGAGCACGGCCTCGCCCGAGGCCAGCAGGGCGCGGGTATTGGCCAGCACGCGGGCCCAGTCGCCGGGTGAGCCGGCCTGCTGGTCGCCGTCGACGAGGTAGGGGCCGCTGCGCACGCGCGCCTGCCAGGTGGCCAGTTCGGCGGCGGTGTAGAAGCTGGCGCTGCCGGGCAGGGGCAGCGCTGCGGTCGCCTTGAGTGCGGCCGGTGGCAAGTAGCCCAGGCGGCAGTTGGCCGTGGCCGCCAGGCCTTGCAGGGTGTTGGCGCCGGCCGGGTTGGCCACGGCCAGGTTGACGAGCTTGGCGGCCGCGCCCACGCTGGCGGTGGGCAGGGTGGCGTCTGCGGCGGGGGCGCTCGGGGCGGGCTTGTTGGCCAACGGGGCCATCGGCTCGGCTGCGGCCACCACCGTGTCGGCGACGGGCTCGGGTGTGGCCGCTGTGCTCCCTGTATCGGATGGCTGTGGCGCGGTGCTGGCGGCGGACGCGGCCTCGGGCAGGGTCTGCTGCACCAAGGGCGTCGCGTTGCCTGCCAAGGCAGTTGCAAGCGGCGCGGCATCGGCCACCCCGCCACCGCCGCAGGATGACAGCGCGGCGCACAGGCTGAGCAGGCCACTGAGCATCATGGTGGAGGGCGGCGGTGACTTGCGCATCGGGAACCGTTCGGCCAGTGGGCGGCAGCCTGGCTGCCAAACCCACAGCCTACGGCGCGCCGGCCGCGCGCATCCCCGCACTTGGTACCAAAACCGGCCCCACTTTCGGCTTGATCGTCAGGGCCCATGTTGCCGCGCCGTGCCCAACCACTGGCGCAGGGCACCCGCGATGAACAGGCTGTTGGTGACGAGGTAGCGCCGGCCCAGGCGCCGCGGCTCGCTGGCCAGCCGGTGCAGCCACTCCAGGCCGTGCTCGCGCATCCAGCGCGGGGCCCGCGGCAGCACGCCCGCGTGGAAGTCAAAGGCCGCGCCCACGCCCAGCATCACGGCCTGCACGCGGCCGCGGTGCGCCTGCATCCACGCCTCTTGCTTGGGGCAGCCCAGGCCCACCCACACGGTGCGCGCGCCCGAGGCGTTGATGCGCGCGGTGTCGGCAGCGTCCTCTTCGGCGTTGGCTTCGCGGAAGGGTGGCGCGTGCGCGCCGGCGATGCGCAGCGTGGGCCAGCGCTGCAGCAGCCGCGTCTGCAGCGCCGCGAGGGTGTCGGGCTGCCCGCCGTAGAGGTAGATGGCCTCGCCCGATTGCGCGGCATGCTCGCAGTAGTCCAGCATCAGGTCGGGCCCGCTCACGCGGTGCTGCGTGCTCGCGCCCTGGCGGCGCAGCATCCAGGCCACGGGCGCGCCATCGGGTGCAGCCAGGTCGGCCTGCGCCAACACATCGCCGAAGGCCGGATCGCGCTGCGCGGTGACCACCGAATGCACATTGCACAGGCACACCACACGGCTTTGCGCATCTGCCGCCCAGCTAGCAATGCGCTGCACGGCCTGGGCCATGTCGATCACGTCGATGGGCGTGCCCAGCACGGGCAGGGTGCGGCGTGCCGGGGACACAGTGGGCTTCAGAACGCGCGTTCGCGCAGCACCTGCATCAGGTACTGGCCGTAGCCGTTCTTCAACATCGGCTGGGCCTGCGCCTCGAGCTGCGCTGCGGTGATCCAGCCGGCGCGGTAGGCGATCTCTTCAGGGCAGGCCACCTTCAGGCCCTGGCGCTTTTCAAGCGTGGCGATGAACTGGCCGGCCTCCATCAGGCTGTCGTGCGTGCCGGTATCCAGCCAGGCGTAGCCTCGGCCCATGATCTCCACGTCGAGCTGGCCTTGCTCGAGGTAGCGCGCATTGACGGTGGTGATCTCCAGCTCGCCGCGCGCCGAGGGCTTGATCGACGAGGCGATGTCGCACACCTGCTCGTCGTAGAAATACAGGCCCGTGACGGCGTAGTTGCTCTTGGGCACCTTGGGCTTCTCTTCGATGCTCAGCGCGCGGCGCTCGCGGTCGAACTCCACCACGCCGTAGCGCTCGGGGTCGTGCACGTGGTAGGCGAACACGGTGGCGCCGCTTTCGCGCCGCGTGGCCCGTTCGAGGATGTTGGGCAGGTTGTGGCCGTGGAAGATGTTGTCGCCCAGCACCAGGGCGCTGGGGTGCCGATCGACAAAACTGCGGCCCAGGATGAAGGCCTGCGCCAGGCCGTCCGGGCTGGGCTGCACGCAGTAGCTCAGGTTCAAGCCGAAGCGGCTGCCGTCGCCCAGCAGGGCTTCGAAGCGCGGGGTGTCCTGCGGCGTGCTGATGACCAGGATGTCGCGGATGCCGGCCAGCATCAGCGTGGACAGCGGGTAATACACCATCGGCTTGTCGTACACCGGCAGCAGTTGCTTGCTCACCGCGAGCGTGGCCGGGTGCAGCCGGGTGCCGGAGCCACCGGCCAGGATGATGCCTTTGCGTTGCTTGCTCATGTCTTGCTCCCGTGCAGGGGTCAGGCCGGTGTGGCGCCGTATTGCTTTTGCACCCAGTCGCGGTAGCCACCGCTCTGCACGTCGGCCACCCAATCGGCGTGGGCCAGGTACCAGAGCACGGTCTTGCGGATGCCCGACTCGAAGGTCTCGGCCGGGCGCCAGCCCAGCTCGCGCTCGATCTTGCGCGCGTCGATGGCATAGCGTCGATCATGACCCGGCCGATCGGTGACGTGGGTGATCAGGCGCGTGTAGGGGCCCTCGGCGCTGGGGCGCAGCTCGTCGAGCAGGGCGCAGACGGTGTGCACGATGTCGCGGTTGGGTTTCTCGTTCCAGCCGCCCACGTTGTAGACCTCGCCGGGGCGGCCACCGGCCAGCACCGCGCGGATGGCGCTGCAATGGTCGCTGACGTAGAGCCAATCTCGCACCTGCATGCCGTCGCCATAGATGGGCAGAGGCTTGCCGGCCAGCGCGTTGACGATCATCAGCGGGATCAGCTTCTCCGGGAAGTGGTAGGGCCCGTAGTTGTTGCTGCAATTGCTGGTGGTGACCGGCAGGCCGTAGGTGTGGTGCCAGGCGCGCACCAGGTGATCGCTGGCGGCCTTGCTGGCCGAGTACGGGCTGTTGGGCTCGTAGGGGTGGGTCTCGGTGAAGGCGGGTGCGGTGGGCGCCAGGCTGCCATACACCTCGTCGGTGCTGACGTGGTGAAAGCGGAACTTGGCCTTCTCGTCGCCCTGCAATTGCATCCAATGCGCGCGCACGGCTTCGAGCAGCGTGAAGGTGCCCTGCACATTGGTGCGCATGAATTCGCCAGGGCCGTGGATGCTGCGGTCCACGTGGCTCTCGGCCGCAAAGTGCACCACGGCGCGCGGGCGGTGCGTGGCCAGCAGCTGATCGAGCAGGGCCCGATCGCCGATGTCGCCCTTCACGAACACATGCCGCGCGTCGCCCTGCAGGCTGGCCAGGTTGGCCAGGTTGCCGGCGTAGGTGAGGGCGTCCAGGTTCACCACGCGCTCATCGCGCGTGTCGGCGCCTGCGAGCCAGTCGAGGACGAAGTTGCTGCCGATGAAACCGGCGCCGCCGGTGACGAGGATGGTCATGGGTTTGCTTTCTACTTCAGGCAGAGATGGGCCGCTCAGCTGCGACCATACGTGTCTTCAAACCTTACGATGTCGTCCTCACCCAAATAGCTGCCGGACTGCACCTCGATGATCTCCAGCGGCACCTTGCCCGGGTTGGCCAGGCGGTGGGTCTGGCCGAGCGGGATGTAGGTGCTCTGGTTCTCGGCCAGCAGGATCACCTTGTCGCCATTGGTGACCTCGGCCGTGCCGCTGACCACGATCCAGTGCTCGGCGCGGTGGTGGTGCATCTGCAGGCTGAGCGAGGCGCCGGGCTTGACCATGATGCGCTTGACCTGGTGGCGCGGGCCGTGGTCGATGCTGTCGTACCAGCCCCAGGGGCGGTGCACTTTGCGGTGCAGGGTCTGCTCGCCGCGCTGCTCCTTGCTGAGCTGGTTGACGATGAGCTTGACGTCCTGGCTGCGCTCGCGATCAGCCACCAGCACCGCGTCGGGCGTCTCCACGATCACGATGTTGGCCAGGCCCACGGCGCTCACCAGGCGGCTGGTGGCGTGCACCAGTGTGTTGCTCGAATCCTTGACGATGGCGTCGCCCACGCTGGCATTGCCGTGCGCGTCCTTCTCGGCCACCTGCCACACGGCCTCCCAGGCGCCGAGGTCGTTCCAGCCGGCGTCGAGCGCGATCATGCGGATGTCGATGTCGGTGCCGGGGCATTTCTCCATCACCGCGTAGTCCACCGATTCACTCGGCACGGCGGCGAACTCGGGCTTGCCGGGGCGCACGAACTTGGCGTCCGTGCTGCGCTGGGCCCAGGCGGCGCGGGTGGCGCTGGCCACGTCGGGGCGAAAGCGTTCGAGCGCGGCCATCCACACCGAGGCCTTGAGCACGAACATGCCGGCGTTCCAGAAGTAGCCGCCTTCGGCCAGATAGCTTTCAGCGGTGGCCTGATTTGGTTTCTCGACAAAGCGGGCCACCTTGGGGGCCGCAGCGCCCTTGCCAGAGGACGCGTCGATCTTGATATAGCCGTAGCCGGTCTCGGGCCGGCTGGGCGTGATGCCCAGGATGGCGATTGCGCCGTCCGCGGCCACCTGCACGGCGCTGCGCACGGCGGCGGTGAAGGCGGCCTCGTGGGTGACGGTCTGGTCGGCGGGCGTGACCACCAGCACCGGGTCGGTGCCTGCGTCGAGCGCGGCCAATGCGGCCAGCGTGACGGCCGGTGCGGTGTTGCGGCCCATGGGCTCGAGCAGGGCGACGGCGGGCTCGACATGGATGTCGCGCAGCTGATCGAGCACCAGGAATCGATGCTCCTCGTTGCCCACGATGCACGGCGCCTGCACGGTGATCTGCGCGTCGGCCAGGCCCTGCAGCCGGCTCACGGCTTGCTGGAACAGGCTGGTGTTGCCCGACAGCACCAGAAACTGCTTGGGGTAGCCCGCGCGCGACAGCGGCCACAGCCGCGTGCCCGAGCCTCCGGCCATGATGACGGGTTGGGTGAGGATGCTTGCGCTCATTGAAATCCTGCAGGGTTGAGTGATTGCCAGCGCCAGCTGTCGGCGCACATGCGGGCGAGATCGTGTTGCGCGCTCCAGCCCAGCAGCTGGCGGGCGAGGGCGGGGTCGGCGTAGCAGGCGGCGATGTCGCCGGCGCGGCGCGGCGCAAACTGCACCGGCACCTCGCGGCCGCTGGCCTGCGCGTAGGCGTTCACCACCTCGAGCACGCTGTGGCCGCGGCCGGTGCCCAGGTTGACGGTGAAGGAGCCGGCGTGGTCGAGCAGGCGGCGCAGCGCGGCCACGTGGCCGTCGGCCAGATCGCAGACATGGATGTAGTCGCGCACACCCGTTCCGTCAATCGTTGGCCAGTCGCGGCCAAAGACCGACAGGTGCGGTCGTCGCCCCACGGCCACCTGGGCCACGAAGGGCATCAGGTTGTTGGGCGTGCCGCGCGGGTCCTCGCCGATGCGGCCGCTTGCGTGCGCGCCCACGGGGTTGAAGTAGCGCAGGCAGGCGGTCTGCCAGGCCGGGTTGGCCGCGCCCAGATCGCGCAGCACGGTCTCGCCCATCAGCTTGGTCTGGCCGTAGGGGTTGGTGGCGCTGAGGGGTGAGTCTTCGCGGATGGGCAGCGAGGCCGGGTCGCCATACACGGTGGCGCTGCTGCTGAACACGATGCGCTGGCAGCCGTGCGCCTGCATGGCCTCGCACACGCTGACCAGGCCGCCGATGTTGTTGCGGTAGTAGGCCAGCGGCTGGGCGGTGGATTCGCCCACGGCCTTGAAGGCCGCGAAGTGCACCACGGCGTCGATGCGGTGGCGCGCGAAGAGGGCCTGCATCGCGGCGCGGTCGGTGACGTCCACGCGCTCGAAGCGCGGTGTGCTGCCCGAGAGCTCGCGCAGGCGTTCCAGCACCACGGGCGAGCTGTTGGAGAAATCGTCGACACCGAGCACCTCGAAGCCGCTGGCCAGCAGCGACAGCCAGGTGTGCGAGGCGATGTAGCCGGTGGCGCCGGTGAGCAGGATGGTGGGCATCGGGCGCAGCTTCATTGCAGGGTGAACTGGCCATTGCAGCCGATGACATTGACGCCGTAGGCCTGCGAGAGCTGGCCGTCGGTGCTGCGCCGCTCGTGGCTGTAGTCGCAGCTCAGTTGCGTGCTGCGTGTGGCGGCCCAGCGCAGGCCCAGTGACGCGGCATTGGTGGTGTCGGCGCCGGCCACGGTGAAGGGCACGCCGAGGATGGTGGACTCGGTGTCCACCAGCGCGCGCCGGCTGCGCGACAGGCCGGCGCTGAGCTTGAGCTTGCCGCTGAGCTCGTGTTCGGCGAGCAGGCGCAGGCCGTTGACGGTGCGGCTCAGGTCGGTGCCGGTGACGAAGAAGCTGGTGCCCGCGCCAAACTCCTGGCCCGTCTCGCGCGCCAGCGTGGTGGTGACCAGCAGCTTGCCGGTGGGGCGCCACAGCCAGCGCAGCTCGCCGGTCAGGCCGCTGTAGTCGCGCTGCGCGGCCAGGCTGTGCGTGAGGCGGCCGCTGCTCAGGCGCGCGTTGAGCGAGCTGGCGCCGCTGGCGATCCAGTCGGCGGTGAGGTCGAGGTTGCGGCTGCGGTAGCGGTCGGCCTCGAAGGCGCCTGAAGCCAGTGTGCTGAACTGCGGGAAGCGGCCCTGGCCCTGGCGCCAGGCCAGACCCAGGCCGAGGGCGCCGCTGGGGCGGTAGCGCAGGCCCAGCGAGGCCCAGCTTTCGCGGTTCTCGCGCGAGCGGTACTCGGGTGCCGAGTAGCCGATGGCGCGGTGGCCGAAGCTGCCCTCGAGCTGCCAGCGCGCCACCAGGCCGTAGCGCAGCGAGCCGTCGATCTGCCCGGTGCGCGCGATGTTGGCCCGCGTGAGCGTGGGCACGCCGCTGTCGGGGTTGAGGAAGGCCAGCTCGCGGTTGGCCATCAGGTTCAGGTTGCCGGACAGGCGCTCCACCGTGGACCAGTCCAGACCCAGCTTCAACCCGTAACCGGTGTTGTCGAGCGCGCGGTGATTGGCGAAGCGGTTGTCGCGCAGCGTGGCGTTGCCGTAGAGGCGCTGGCGGCCGATGGTCTGGTCGAGGCCGCCCAGCAGCGTGGCGCTGGTGATGCTGTCGGACAGGCCGGGCGCGGCGATGGAGGCCAGCGTGTCGGGCAGGCGGAAGACATTGCTGTCGTGGCTGTAGCCGAGTGCCGCGCCCACGTACCAGGGGCTGGTCTCGGCCAGCGCCGGGCCGGCCAACACACAGGCGAGCGCGACGCAGCAGAGCTGGGTTCTGCGGACGGTGCGCTTGAATTGAAAGTTGGGTGAAAAGTGCATGGGTACGGCGTTGCTCAGAAGGCGTTGCGGTCGACGAAGACCAGCTTGATGCTGCGGGCGATGATCTGCAGGTCGAGCCCGATGGACCAGTTGCGCAGGTATTCCAGATCGTAAGCGACACGCTCGCGCATCTGATCGAGCGAGACTGTTTCGCCGCGCAAGCCGTTCACCTGCGCCCAGCCGGTGATGCCCGGCCGCACCTTGTGGCGCACCATGTAGGCCTTGATCAGCTGGCGGTATTGCTCGTTGTGCGCCACCGCGTGCGGGCGCGGGCCGACCACGCTCATGCGGCCCTGCAGCACATTGATGAACTGCGGCAACTCGTCCAGCGAGGTGCGCCGCATGAAGGCACCGAAGGGCGTGGTGCGCTCATCGTGCTTGGTGGCCTGCGGCACCACCTGGCCGTCCTCCTGCGTGCGCATCGAGCGGAACTTGTAGACCACGATCTCCTCGCCGTCCAAGCCATTGCGGCGCTGGCGAAAGATCACCGGGCCCGGCGAGCTGAGCTTCACGCCGATGGCCAGCAGCAGCAGCAGCGGCGAGAGCAGCACCAGGAACAGCGTGGCCAGCACGATGTCGGACACGCGCTTGGCGAGATCATTGGTGCCCTTGAAGGGCGTGTCGCAGATGCCCACCACGGGCACGCCGTTCATGTCCTGCAGGCGGCCCTGGATGATGCTGATGCCGAACACGTCGGGCACGAAGAAGATCGAGGCCGTGGTGCCCTGCAGGCTCTCCAGCAGGGCGATGATGCGCGGTTGCGAGCCCAGCGGCAAGGTGATGAACACGTCCTTGACGCCCGACTCACCGATGCAGCGGGCGACATCTTGCAGCCCGCCCAGGCGCAGAGGGCCCACGTCGTCGTGCACGCGCGTGTCGGCGCGGTCGTCGAAATAGCCGAGAAAGGCAATGCCCTGCGACTGGTCATGCTGCAGGGCGCGGGCCACCTTGACACCCAGCGCGCCAGCGCCGATCACCACGGCCTTGCGACGGAAGCGCGCCTGCGAGGCCTTCCAGCGCATCAGCAGCCGGCCCAGGGCGACGCCCAGCACCTGCGCCATCGGCGTGATCACAAACCAGGTCAGCAGCACCTCGCGACTGAACAAGGACAGGCTGCGCGTGGCGTAGGCGCACAGCGCCAGGATGGCGGCCAGCGAGACCCAGGCACCCAGCACGCCCAGCACGGCGGCGAGTGGTGGCTCGCGGAAGCGGTTGCGGCCAGGGAAGGTGAGGGCGAACACCAGCAGGCACAGCGTCAGGTCTTGCCGGCCCACGGGCTCGCGGTGCCAGTCCAGCACCGCCAGATAGGCCGCAATGGCCACGGCCGGCTCCAGGAAGGCGGCCACCAGCGAGGGCACCGATTGCGGTGCGGCGTAGAAGTTGCGGTGTTGGTGTGGGTCGAACATCGGACGGTGCGGCCGCTGCGTCGCTCCAGGTCATCGGCAGGGGCGCCCGGTGCCTCAAGCCATCGGGCCGGCGGGATTCTGGATCAATTCGCGGTGCCGATCGGCCCGGGCCGGCGTGCCCGACGCCCGCACTGCCTACAATTCGACGATGTTCCCAGACCTGAATGCGCTCTTGGCACCGGCCGTGGTCGAGCGGCTCGTGCTGCTCGCCAACCACGTGATCGCCGCCGAACCCGAGGCCACGCGCCGCCTCCAGCCCCACCAGGGGCGCGTGCTGCGGCTCGAGTTCGAGGGCTGGCCCAAGCTGCTGCCCAAGCCGCCCGTGCTGGCTTTCCGCGTCACGCCGGCGGGACTGGTGGAGTGGTGCAGCGATGCCAGCCAGAGCGATCTGCGCGTGCAGGTGCCGGCGCACAACCCGGCGGCGCTGGCGCTGGGTTGGCTGTCGGGCGAGTTGCCGGCCTTGACGATCGAAGGCGACGCGCAATTTGCCGCCGATGCCGACTGGATGGCCAAGAACCTGCGCTGGGACATCAGCGCCGATCTCGAGCGCTTCATCGGCCCGGTGGCGGCGCACCAGCTGCAAAGCCTGGGCACGGCCGTGGCGCGGGGCCTGAAGTCGGCCGTGCAAGGGGCCAGCGCGTTCGCCGAACGCGTGCGCCCGACCGGCGGCCCGCGCTGAACCGCCGCAGCGGATGGGCCACTTCTTACGCCTGATCACCATCGCCTTCACCGTCCTGCGCTTCGGCCTGGACGAGGTGGCGATGTCCGGCTTCCGCCAGCGCTGGGTGCGCGTGATGGTGCGCGTGGCCACGGTGGGCCGTCGGCTCGAAGCGCCACGCGGTGTGCGCCTGCGCATGGCGCTCGAGCGCCTGGGGCCCATCTTCGTCAAGTTCGGCCAGGTGCTGTCCACCCGGCGCGACCTGATGCCGCTGGACGTGGCCGACGAGCTGGCCAAGCTCCAGGACCGCGTGCCGCCTTTCCCCAGCGACCAATCGCGGGCCCTGGTGGAGAAGGCCTTTGGCCGCCCGATCGAGGACGTGTTCGAGCAATTCGACACCGATCCCGTGGCCAGTGCGTCCATCGCCCAGGTGCACTTCGCCCGACTGAAGGACGGCCGCGAGGTGGCGGTGAAGGTGCTGCGCCCGGGCATGCTGGGCGTGATCGACCACGACGTGAAGCTGCTCTACACGCTGGCCCGGGTGATGGAGTGGGTGTGGACCGATGGCAAGCGCCTGAAGCCGCGGCAGGTGGTGGCCGAGTTCGACACCTACCTGCACGACGAGCTCGATCTGGTTCGCGAGGCCGCCAATGCCGCCCAGCTGCGCCGCAACATGCAGGGCCTGAACCTGGTGATGGTGCCCGAGATGGTGTGGGAGTGGTGCACGCCCACGGTGATGGTGATGCAGCGCATGAACGGCATGCCCATCAGCCAGGCCGACCGCCTGCGCGAGGCCGGCGTGGACATCAAGAAGCTGGCCCGCGACGGCGTCACCATCTTCTTCACCCAGGTGTTCCGAGACGGCTTCTTTCATGCCGACATGCACCCGGGCAACATCCAGGTGAGCGTGGAGCCGGCCACCTTCGGCCGCTACATCGCGCTCGATTTCGGCATCATCGGCACGCTCACCGAGTGGGACAAGGAGTACCTGGCGCAGAACTTCCTGGCCTTCTTCCGCCGCGACTACAAGCGCGTGGCCGAGCTGCACGTGGAGAGCGGCTGGGTGCCGCCGGGCACGCGCGTGGACGCGCTCGAGGGCGCGATCCGCACGGTGTGCGAGCCGCACTTCGATCAGCCGCTGAAGAACATCTCGCTCGGCCAGGTGCTGATGCGCCTGTTCCAGACCTCGCGCCGCTTCAACGTGGAGATCCAGCCCCAGCTCGTGCTGCTGCAGAAGACCCTGCTCAACATCGAGGGCCTGGGCCGGCAGCTCGACCCCGAGCTCGACCTGTGGAGCACCGCCAAGCCCTTTCTGGAGCAGTGGATGCACCGCCAGGTGGGCTGGACCGGCCTGGTGGAGCGCGTCAAGCACGAGGCCCCGCGCTATGCCCAGATGCTGCCCGATCTGCCCCGCCTGATCCACCAGGCCCTGCAGCGCAACCGTGACAGCGATCCGGCGCTGCTGGCGCTGCTGGCCGAGCAACGACGCACCAACCGGCTGCTGCAGGCGGTGCTGATCGGTGCCATCGGCTTCGTGGTGGGGGCCCTGGTGACGCAATTGCTGATGCGCTGGCACGGCTGAGATCTCCCCCAAAGACGCTTCATCGACCATGAACACCACCCTCATCGTCTTCGTCGTGCTCTACCTGCTGGGCACGCTCGGCATCGGCGTCTGGGCCGGCACGCGCATCAAGAATTCCAGCGATTTCGCCATCGCCGGGCGCAGCCTGCCGCTGATCATGGTGGTGACCACCACCTTCGCCACCTGGTTCGGTGCCGAGACGGTGATGGGCATCCCGGCCAAGTTCGTGCAGGGCGGCCTGGGTTCGATCGTGGAAGACCCCTTCGGTGCCGGCACCTGCCTGATCCTGGTGGGCCTGTTCTTCGCCATGCGCCTGTACCGGCAGAACCTGCTCACCATCGGCGACTTCTATCGCCAGCGCTTCGGCAAGGGCGTGGAGGTGTTCTGCTCGGTGGCCATCATCCTCAGCTACCTGGGCTGGGTGGCGGCGCAGATCACGGCGCTCGGCCTGGTGTTCTCGGTGCTCACCAATGGCGCCATGTCCGAGACGGCCGGCATGATCGTGGGCACGCTGGCGGTGCTGGTGTATGTGGTGGTGGGTGGTTTCCTGGCGGTGGCCTGGACCGATTTCATCCAGATGATCGTGCTGGTGATCGGCCTGTCGATCATCGCGGTGTTCTCCGCTGATCTGGCTGGCGGTGCCGACAAGGTGCTGGCCGCGGTGCAGCAGAAGGACCTGTGGAAGTTCCTGCCCGAGCCGGGCTTCAAGGACGTGGCCTTCTTCATCGCGGCGGCCATCACCATGATGCTGGGCAGCATCCCGCAGCAGGACGTTTTTCAGCGCGTGATGTCGGCGCGCAATGCGCAGACGGCGCGCAATGGCGCGGTGATCGGCGGCATCAGCTACATCCTCTTCGCCTTCGTGCCCATGTTCATCGTGGCCAGCGCGGTGGTGGTGATGGGCCAGCAGGCATTGGACATCGCCAAGGACGACTACCAGCGCCTGCTGCCCACCTTCGTGCTGGGCAAGATGCCGCTGGTGATGCAGATCCTGTTCTTCGGCGCACTGCTCTCGGCCATCAAGAGCACCTCCTCGGCCACGCTGCTGGCGCCGTCCACCAGCTTCGTGGAGAACATCCTGAAGAACCTGCGCCCGCACATGGGCGACCGCCAGCAACTGCTGGCCATGCGCTGGACCATCGTCATCTTTGCGGCGCTCGTGCTGGCCTACGCCATCGCGATGAAGGGCACGCCGATATACGACCTGGTGTCCTCGGCCTACCAGGTGACGCTGGTGGGCGCCTTCGTGCCGCTGGTTTTCGGGCTGTATTGGTCGCGCGCCACCACCCAAGGCGCGATCTTTTCCCTGGGTGCGGGCATCGCCACCTGGTTGGTCTACTTTCCGCAGCTCAGCACGCTGGGCGAGGCCTTCCCGGGGCAACTGGCCGGGCTGATTGCCGCCGTGGTGGGCATGGTTGTCGGCTCGCTCGCGCCGCAGTGGCTGCGCAACCGGCAAGAGCACAAGAGTCACGTTTCAGGCTTGCAGGACTGAAGTCCGCCCCCATGTGCGCAGATGGTCGCCGCAGGGTGTGGTGACCACGGCCCTATAATTTTGGGTTTTGCGTCAAGGGTTCAGCCATGCCGATCTACGCTTACCGCTGTGGCGAATGCGGCCACGCAAAGGATGTCTTGCAGAAGATGTCCGACCCGGTGTTGAGCACCTGCCCCGCTTGCGGCGCCGAGGCCTTCACCAAACAGCTCACCGCTGCGGGCTTCCAGCTCAAGGGCTCGGGCTGGTACGCCACCGATTTCAAGGGCGGCGGCACGCCGGCCACGAGCGCGCCGGCCACGGCTGCGGCCGAGGGCAAGAGCGAAGGCAAGTCGGGCGACAGCACCCCCGCGGCCAGCGCCTCGCCCGGCCCTTGTGGCGGCTCTTGCGCCTGCCATTGAGCGGCGCATGCCGTACCTGAAAGCCACTGAGTGAAAAAGTACATCATTGCCGGCCTGCTGGTCTGGCTGCCACTGGCCATCACCATCTGGGTGCTGATGTGGCTGCTGGGCTTGATGGACGGCATGTTCATGTGGTTGCTGACGCTCACGCAGGCCGTGCTGCCCAAGGGCGCGGAGGAATTGATCGAGCAACTGCGCCACGTGCCTGGCCTGGGCGTGGTGGTGATGGTGGTGGCGGTGCTGGTCTCGGGCGTGTTTGCCACCAACATCTTCGGCCAGTGGTGGGTGCGGCAGTGGGACACGATCCTCGGTCGCATCCCCATCGTCAAATCGATCTACAGCTCGGTCAAGCAGGTCTCGGACACGCTGTTTTCCAGCAGCGGCAATGCCTTCCGCGAAGCGGTGCTGGTGCAGTACCCGCATGCCGGCTCGTGGACCATTGCCTTCGTCACCGGCAAGCCCAACGGCGAGGTGGCGCGCAAGCTGGTGGGCGAGCACGTGAGCCTGTATGTGCCCACCACGCCCAACCCCACGTCGGGCTTCTTCCTGATCATGCCGCGCGCCAGCATCCAGCCGCTGCAGATGAGCGTGGACGAGGCGCTCAAGTACATCATCTCCATGGGCGTGGTGTCGCCGCCGCCACCGGCGCCGCCCAAACCGTTGCCGGCCCAGCCGGAGGGGGCCGACCCCAATCGGCAGGGCTGAGCGCCGCCGCTTGCACGGCGCCCAGCCCGGAGGGTTCGAGGGAACCCCGCCCCAGGCAGCCCCTGATTCGACGCGCTTGTGCGCACCAACACTTTCGCGTCGCCACCGTTTTGTCTTGAATTGATTTCGGGAGTCATTCCATGAGAACCACTTACTGCGGCCTGGTCAGCGAAGCCCTGATGGGCCAGACCGTCACCCTGATGGGTTGGGCCCACCGCCGCCGCGACCATGGCGGCGTGATCTTCATCGATCTGCGCGACCGCGAAGGCCTGGTGCAGATCGTCTGCGACCCGGACCGCGCCGAGATGTTCGCCGCCGCCGAAGGCGTGCGCAACGAGTTCTGCCTGAAGGTGGTGGGCAAGGTGCGCGCGCGCCCCGCCGGCACCGAGAACGCCAACCTCGTGAGCGGCAAGATCGAGGTGCTGGCGCACGAGGTGGAGGTGCTCAACCCCAGCGTCACGCCGCCGTTCCAGCTGGACGACGACAACCTCTCCGAGACCGTGCGCCTCACGCACCGCGTGCTCGATCTGCGTCGCCCGCAGATGCAGAAGAACCTGATGCTGCGCTACCGCGTGGCCATCGAGGTGCGCAAGTTCCTGGACGAGCAGGGCTTCGTCGACATCGAGACGCCCATGCTCACCAAGAGCACGCCCGAGGGCGCGCGCGATTACCTCGTGCCCAGCCGCGTGCACGACGGCCATTTCTTCGCGCTGCCGCAAAGCCCGCAGCTGTTCAAGCAGCTGCTCATGGTCGCTGGTTTTGATCGTTATTACCAGATCACCAAGTGCTTCCGCGACGAAGACCTGCGTGCCGACCGCCAGCCCGAGTTCACGCAGATCGATATCGAGACCTCGTTCCTGGACGAGACCGAGATCCGCGCCATCACCGAGGCCATGATCCGCACCGTGTTCCGCAAGACCATGGGCGTGGAGCTGCCGGTGTACGCAGAGATGACCTATGCCGACGCGATGCACAAGTACGGCTCGGACAAGCCCGACCTGCGCGTGAAGCTGCAGTTCACCGAGCTGACTGATGTGATGAAGACGGTGGACTTCAAGGTCTTCTCCACGCCCGCCACCACCCCCGGTGGCCGCGTGGCTGCGCTGCGCGTGCCGGGCGGCGCCGAGATGAGCCGCGGCGAGATCGACGCCTACACCGAGTTCGTCAAGATCTACGGTGCCAAGGGCCTTGCCTGGATCAAGGTGAACGACGCCGGCAAGGGCCGCGACGGCCTGCAGAGCCCGGTGGTGAAGAACCTCAACGATGCCGCCATCGCCGAGGTGCTGGCCCGCACCGGCGCCTGCAATGGCGACCTGATCTTCTTTGGCGCCGACAAGGCCAAGGTGGTCAACGACGCGCTCGGCGCGCTGCGCGTGAAGGTGGGCCACAGCGAGTTCGGCCGCAACCACGGCCTGTTCGAGGACAAGTGGGCGCCGCTGTGGGTGGTGGACTTCCCGATGTTCGAGCACGACGAGGAGGCCGGCCGCTGGAACGCGGTGCACCACCCCTTCACTGCGCCCAAGGACGGCCACGACGAGCTGATGAAGACCGACCCTGGCGCCTGCATCGCCAAGGCCTACGACATGGTGCTCAACGGCTGGGAGATCGGCGGCGGCTCGGTGCGTATCCACCGCGCCGATGTGCAGGCGCGCGTGTTCGAGGCGCTCAACATCACGCCCGAAGAGCAGCGCATCAAGTTCGGCTTCCTGCTCGACGCGCTGCAATACGGCGCGCCGCCGCACGGCGGCCTGGCCTTCGGTCTGGACCGCATCGCCACGCTGATGACCAAGGCCGAGTCCATCCGCGACGTGATCGCCTTCCCCAAGACCCAGCGCGCCCAGTGCCTGCTCACCGGCGCGCCCAGCGGCGTGGACGAGAAGCAGCTGCGCGAGTTGCACATCCGCCTGCGCAACACGCAGGCCACGGGCGCCTGAGCGCAATGCCGGCCGTCGGCTGACGGCCGGCATTGCGAGGGCTTCGGTGTTGGTATAACATTGGTTATAACTTCACTGGAGCCCACCATGCACGCACTCAAGCTCACCCAGATCGGCAATTCCGTGGGCGTGATCCTGCCCAAGGATGTGTTGGGCAAGCTGAAGCTTGAAAAAGGCGACACGGTCTACCTCACCGACACGCCGGATGGTTTCGCGCTGACACCGCTGGACCCGAGCTTCGCCGAGCAGTTGGAAATCGGCCGCGAGTTCATGCGCGAGTACCGCGACACCTTCAGGGCGCTGGCCAAATGAGCTGGCGCTGGATCGATCGCCGGATGCTGATGCTGCTGCACGACGAAAGCCTGGCCATGCACGGCGGCGCGTCGGGCATCCGCGATGCCGGCCTGCTGGAATCGGCCCTGGCGCGCCCGATCAATCTGGCAGCTTACGGCGAGCCGGACTTGGCTGCGTTGGCGGCCTGTTATGGATTCGGGCTGGCACAGAACCACCCGTTCGTGGATGGCAACAAGCGCGCGGCTTTTCTGGCGGTGGGCTTGTTCCTCGGCCTCAATGGCCATCGCCTGACGGCCTCGCAAGCCGAGGCCACTGTTGCCATCTTTGGCCTGGCCGCCGGCGACATCGACGAACCCACCTTCACCGCCTGGCTGCGCGAGCGCATCGCGCCGCGCGCTTGAGACTCCATCTGCATCCCACCATGACCCTGCCCATCGACGACTTCGCCCGCGACCACGAGGCCGGCGGCCCCGCCACACACGACACCACGCGCATCGACGACACGCGCATCGCCGCCGTGCGAGCCCTGGTCTCGCCCGCCGTGCTGCTGGAAGAAATGCCCGTCACGCCCGAGATCGAGGGCGTGGTCGAGCGCACGCGCCAGGCCATCGGCCGCGTGCTGCAGGGCCAGGACGACCGCCTGGTGGCGGTGGTGGGCCCGTGCTCCATCCACGACCACGACCAGGCCCTGCACTACGCCCGCCTGCTCAAGCCGCTGGCCGATGAGCTGGCAGGCGAGCTGGTGGTGGTAATGCGCGTGTACTTCGAGAAGCCGCGCACCACGGTAGGCTGGAAGGGCTACATCAACGACCCGCGCCTGGACGGCAGCTTCCGCATCAACGAGGGCCTGCGCCGCGCGCGCGAGCTGCTGCTGCAGATCAACGCGCTGGGCCTGCCCGCGGGCACCGAGTTCCTCGACCTGCTCTCGCCGCAGTACGTGAGCGATCTGATCGCCTGGGGCGCCATCGGCGCGCGCACCACCGAGAGCCAGAGCCACCGCCAGCTGGCCTCGGGCCTGTCCTGCCCCGTGGGCTTCAAGAACGGCACCGACGGCGGCGTGCAGGTGGCCACCGATGCGCTGCTGGCGGCGGCCGCGCCGCACTCCTTCATGGGCATGACCAAGATGGGCGTGGCCGCGATCTTCGAGACGCGCGGCAACGCCCACGGCCACGTGATCCTGCGCGGCGGCAAGCAGCCCAACTACGATGCTGCGTCCGTCGCGGCCACCTGTGCGGCCCTGCGCAAGGCCGGCCTGCGCGAGCAGGTGATGGTGGACTGCTCGCATGCCAACTCGGCCAAGCAGCACCGCCGCCAGATCGAGGTGGCCGCTGATGTGGCCACACAGATGGCGGGTGGCGAGCACCGCATCATGGGCGTGATGGTGGAGAGCCATCTGCACGAGGGCCGTCAAGACCTGTCGCCCGGCGTGCCGCTGGCGCCCGGTGTGTCGATCACCGACGCCTGCATCGGCTGGGACGACACGGCCCCGCTGTTGCGCCGGCTGGCGCAGGCCGTCAAGCAGCGTCGCCAGGCGGCCTGAGCCCCGTCGCCACCGCCAGCACCCCATGGATGCCAAGCCCTTCAAGATCCCCGAGAGCGTGCTGGTGGTGATCCACACGCCCACGCTCGAGGTGCTGCTGATCGAGCGCGCCGACAAGCCAGGCTACTGGCAGAGCGTGACTGGCTCCAAGGACCACCTGGACGAGCTTTTGCCGGACGTGTGCATCCGCGAGGTGGCCGAAGAAACCGGCATCGTCGTGGGCTCGCCTCAGGTGCCGCTCGGCGCCCTGCGCGATTGGCAGCTGGCCAACGATTACGAGATCTACCCCGTCTGGCGCCATCGCTATGCGCCGGGAGTCACGCGCAACATCGAGCATGTGTTCGGCCTGCGGGTGCCGTCTGGCACGCCCGTGGTGCTGAGCCCGCGCGAACACCTGCGCCACCAATGGCTGCCCTGGCGCGAGGCGGCAGACCGTTGCTTCTCGCCCAGCAATGCCGAGGCGGTGCTGATGCTGCCGCGCTTTGCAACCCCTTGAGCCGACGACCTGAGCACAACCCGCCGATGCGCCTCCGACACTTCACGGCCTCACGGCAACCCGACACACAGTTCACCACGCAGACCCTGCGCGTGGCCACCTACAACATCCACAAGGGCGTGCGCGGCATGGGCCCGGGCAAGCGCCTGGAGATCCACAACCTGGGCCTGGGCATCGAGGCGCTGGACGCCGATCTGGTGTGCCTGCAGGAGGTGCGGCTCTACCATCGCCGAGAGGCGCAGCGCTTCGAGCAGACGCTGCTGGGTTGGCCCGACGAAGGCCAGGCCGACTTCCTTGCGCCGGACGGCTACACCGTGGCCTACCGCACCAATGCCGTCACCCGGCACGGCGAGCACGGCAATGCGCTGCTGTCGCGCTGGCCGATCGGCGACGTGGGCCACCACGACGTCAGCGACCACCGCTTCGAGCAGCGCGGGCTGTTGCACGTGCCGGTGCTGTGGCAGGGCGCCGAGGTGCATGTGGTGGTGGCGCACCTGGGCCTGATCCATTCCAGCCGCGTGCGGCAGATCGAGCGCCTGGGCGAGTTCATCCAGGCCGAGGTGCCCGCCGACGCGCTGCTGATGGTGGCCGGTGATTTCAATGATTGGGGTGAGCGGCTCGATGCGCCCATGCGCCTGAACGGCCTGGAGCGCGCCCACGCCGGCGGCGTGTTTGCCCAACGCACCTTCCCCTCGCGCCTGCCGATCTTTGCGCTGGACCGCGTGTATGTGCGCGGCCTGCGCTGCCTGTCGGCCACCGTGCCGCGCGGCCCGTCCTGGGCGCGCATGTCCGATCACCTGCCCCTGCTGGTGGAGCTGAGCATCGCCTGAGCCGGGCGAGCACCACCATCGCACCATGCCCACCCCGTTGAGACGCGCCCGAGCCCACGCCGTGGCGATGCTGCGCCAGCGGCCGCAGTTGTCGGGCGGCAATGGCGTGAGCCTGCTGGCGGGTGGTGACGAACTGTTCCCGGCCATGTGCCGGGCCATCGATGCGGCGCGCCAGTCGGTGTGGCTGGCCACCTACATCTTTCACGACGACGAGGCCTCGCACGCCATCGCGCGGTCCCTGGCCGGGGCCGCCGCTCGCGGCGTGCGCGTGCAAATGGTGGTGGACGGCTTCGGCTCCAAGGCCACCCTGGCCCGCTTGCGTGAATGGCTGGAGCCCAGTGGCGTGCAGCTCACGGTGTTTCGCCCGGTCGATCGCTGGTGGCGCCTGCTGCACCCGGGCCAACTGCGCCGCCTGCACCAGAAGCTGTGTGTGGTGGACGGCGAGACGGCCTTCGTGGGCGGCATCAACATCATCGACGACCGCAACGACCTGGGCCATGGCTGGTGCGACACACCGCGCCTGGACTTTGCCGTGCAGGTGCAGGGCCCGCTGGTGGACATGGTGGAGCAGACCGCACGCGCCATCTGGAGCCGCGCCGCGCTCGGCGCCGATTGGCGCGAGGAACTCACTGCACTGGCCCGCAGCGCCGAACCGGTGCGCCGGGCGCGGCGCATGTTCGGCCGCCTGCGCATCCTTCCGCCGCCGCAGCCCGACGAGGGCCATGAGCCCTTGCCGCCGGTGCGCGCCGTGTTCGTGGTGCGCGACAACCTGCGCCAGCGCAGCGCCATCGAGCACGCCTACGTGGAGGCGATCGAGTCCGCGCGCGAGCGTGTCTTCATCATCTGCCCCTACTTCTACCCCGGCCGGGTGTTCCGCGCCGCACTGAAGGCGGCGGCCAAGCGTGGTGTGCAGGTGCGCCTGCTGCTGCAGGGCAAGGCCGACTACCGCTTCGCCGCGCTCGCTGCGCAAGTGCTGTACGACGAGTTGCTGTCGGCCGGCGTGCGCGTCTACGAGTACACCCCCGCCTTCCTGCACGCCAAGGTCGCCGTGGTGGACGACGATTGGGCCACGGTGGGCTCCAGCAACATCGACCCGCTCTCGCTGCTGCTCAACCTCGAAGCCAATGTGGTGGTGCAGGACCTGGGCTTTGCCGGCACGCTGGCCCTGCGCTTCGAAGCCGCGGTGGCCGCCTCGCGCGAGATCACGCGCCCACCGGTGGGCCGCGGCTGGTGGGGCTCGGTGAGGCGCGGCTTCGTCGCCTGGACAGCCTACTGGTTCTTGCGCCTGGCCGGCATGAATGGCCGTTACTGAGCGCCGTCGAGGCCCGGCCATGGACCTGGTAACTTTGCGCCCCGAGGGCCTGTATTGCCCGGCCGGCGATTTCTACATCGATCCCTGGCGCGCGGTGGACCGCGCCGTGATCACCCACGCCCACGCCGACCACGCCCGCAGCGGCCACCGCCACGTGCTCGCCATGAGCGACAGCGAAGCGGTGCTGCGCGTGCGCCTGGGTGCGAAGCTGCCCTTTCAGGGCCTGGCCGCAGGCGAGTGCATCGAGCACCACGGCGTGCGCGTCAGCCTGCATCCGGCGGGCCACGTGCTCGGCTCGGCCCAGGTGCGGCTGGAGCATGGCGGGCAGGTGTGGGTGGTCTCGGGCGACTACTACCTCAGCGATCACGATGAGAGCAACCCCACCTGCCCGCCCTTCGAGCCCGTGCGCTGCGATTGTTTCATCACCGAATCCACCTTCGGCCTGCCGCTGTACCGATGGGCGCCGCAGGCTCTAGTGCTGGCCGACATCAATCAATGGTGGGCCGAGAACGCCGCCGACGGCCACGCCAGCGTGCTGGCGGCCTACAGCTTCGGCAAGGCGCAGCGTCTGCTGGCCGGCGTGGACGCGGGCATCGGGCCGATCCTGGTGCACGGCAGCGTGGCGGCGATCAATGCAGCCTATCGCGCCACCGGCGTGCACTTGCCCGCAGCGGCCGTGCTCGACGAGCACACCGATGCGGCCCTGTTGCGCCGGGCCCTGGTGGTGGCGCCGCCCAACACCTTGAGCAGCGCCTGGGCCCGGCATCTGGGGCCGCACCGCACGGCCTTTGCCAGCGGCTGGATGCAGCTGCGCAAGGCACGGCAACGCCAGCGCATGGACCGCGGCTTTGCCTTGTCCGACCACGCCGACTGGCCGGGCCTGCAGCGCGCCATTGCGGCCAGCGGCGCCGAGCGCATCATCGTCACCCACGGTGACGAGGCCGCGCTGCTGCACTGGATGCAGTCGCAAGGCCTGCGGGCCGAGACCCTGCGCACGCCCTTGGCGGCGGCCGAGTCCAGCGAGGCCGGCGAGGCCGGCGTGGTGGCCGACTGATGCGCGCCTTTGCCGCCCTGTGCCAGACGCTGGATGCCGCCGACAGTGAGGGCACGCGCCTGCGCGCCTGGCAACGCTACCTGCGCCTCGCGGCCCCGGAGGATGCTGCCTGGGCCCTGCACCTGCTGCTGGGCCAGCGGCCTCGTCGGCTGGCCTCGGCGGCCGATTTACGCGCAACGGCCTTGCAACTGACGTCAATGGACGCCAACCTGCTCGACGCCTGCCTGCAGCGCTCGGGCGATCTGGCCGAGACCCTGGCGCTGGTGTTGCCGCCACCGCGCGAGCCCGTCGATCGCGGATTGGCCGAATGGATGTGTGAGCAACTGTTGCCCTTGGCGGCAGTGCCCGCCGCGCAGCGCGCCGCGATCTGGCACGGCTGGCTGGGTGGCCTGCAGGCGCCCGAGCGCTGGGTGCTGCTGCAGTTGCTGAGCGGCAACTTCAGGCTGCGTCCGGCAGCCACCACCCTGCAGGACGGCCTGGCCCAGGCCGCTGGCCTCACGCGGGCGAGCATCGCGCTGCGCCTGCAGCAATGGCTCGAGCCGGGGCACCGGCCCGACGCTGCGGCCTGGGCCAGCTTGATGGCGCCCATGCAGGCACCCACGTCCGATCTGGGCCAGCCGCATCCATTCACCAAGCTTGAGTTGCTGCCGGCCTCGGGGCCCGGCTCGGCACTGGGCACACCGGGCGATTGGGTGCTGACATGGCACATGGGCGGGCTGCCGGCCCAGTTGGTTCGGCGCGGCGGCCGCAGCTGGCTTTGGCTGAGCGGCCCCGAACTGGTGAATCAGCGCCATCCCGACCTCGTGGCGCTCAGTGACTGGTTGCACGAAGGCTCGGTGCTGGAGGGCGAATTGCAGCCATTGCCAGCGGACTCAGCGCACAGCGCACGCTTTGTTGCACTTGACCTGCTGGAACTCGGCGGCGCCAGTCTGCACGCGCAGCCACTGCACCAGCGGCAGGCGCAGCTGGCGATGCTGTGGTGTGCAGCGCCCGCGAGCGGGCCTTACGTGCGGCCCGAGAGCTGCCAAGCCAGCGATGGGCCCGCCCTGGCCGCCTTGCATGCACGAGGGCGCAGCGTGGCCGCCGCCGGGCTCTTGTTGCGCCACCGCCTGGCCACGCGCCTGCCAGCGACGGCCGGGCCTGCCGATCATTGGCTGTGGCCGCTGGCGCCCTGGCGTTTGCAGGGCGTGCTGATCCATGCGCAATTGGGGGTGGACGGTGGCAGTGCGCCCGCAAGCTACAGCTTTGCGCTGTGGAGCCGCCCCCCGCGTGACGAAACCGAGGTGGCGCGAGCCCTGGCAGCGGGCGTGCCGCCCCCGCCAGCATCGACCGACGGCCTGCACCTGGTGCCCTTCGCCAAGGTGCCCGTGCCAGCCGACGCCGAGCAGGCGGCGGCCCTGGCGGCCTGCATTCAGGCCACCACAGTGGCCAAGTTCGGCCCGGTGCGCGCGCTGCGGCCCAGCCTGGTGTGTACCATCGCCTTTGATCAACTGCGGCCCAGCCGGCGCCACCGCTGCGGTTTTGCCGTGCTGCTGCCGCGCATCGAGACCCTGCATGTCGCAGGGCAATTGCACAAGGCCGGCCACGTGGCGCAGTTGCTGGCCCTTGTACGCCCATCCGCGCCGGCGCCTTGACCCACCGGGTGCACCAAGACGGGCGGAAATCCTCCCGATGGATGCCCAAACTCTGCTCAAGTGGCCCTTACCGTGCGACAGTCGACATGTGCCGCTACTTTCCGGGCTGCTATCCCCCCCCGGTTGGACAGGGTTATTCGCCGAAGCACTGGCTATGATCCAAGGCAATGATGTCGTTGAATTCTTGAAATGACTGGAGCACCAAGACCATGAGTTCCAGCACCTTGTTTGCCGCCTCGGTCGAGTGGCGTCGCAAGGCCGGCAGCATGCTGGTCCTCGACCCCCCGATCGAATTGCTGCCCGACGGCGCGCCCGGCCCGCGTCGCTTCAAGATCAAGGCCGCCGATGTGGAGTCGCGCCGAGGCCTGGTGTCCACCCTGCTCAAGAGCCGGTACCTTTGGCGCGGTTACCAAACCAACGGCCTGGCGCAAGACCAGCCGGCCCAACGCTTCACGCTGGCCGCGATCGAGAACGAGCAGACCATCGGCACCATCACCGTGGCTTTCGACGGGCCGCAGAAGCTGTCGGCCGATGATGTGTTCGGCGATGAGGTGAGTGCCCTGCGGAAGTCCGGCAAGCGCCTGAGCGAGTTCACCAAGCTCGCCATCGACCCCACGGTGGGCACCAAGCGCGTGCTGGCCGCCTTGTTCCACGTGGCCTACATCGTGGCGCACCGCATGCGTGGCTACGACACGCTGCTGATCGAGGTGAACCCCCGGCATGTGCGCTACTACGAGCGCATGCTCGGTTGCCGCGTGCTCGGTGGCGTGCGCATCAACCGCTCGGTCAACGCGCCGGCCGTGCTGCTCACCGTGGAGTTCTCGTACATCATGGAGCAGATCGGCAAGTTCGGCGGCAACCCCGAGATGTCGTCCGATGAGCGCTCGCTGTACCCCTTCGCCTTCACGCTCAGCGAGGAGGCCAGCATCATCGAGCGCCTGCGCTCGCGCTACGAGACCTGGCTGGAAGGGCGCGACACCGGCCCGAATTCGGGCACCGATTTCCAGCCGTCCGATCTGGCAGGCCTGTGAACCTGCGTTCGAGGTCGGTCTAGGCCTCTTCGGCCAGACACTGGTCGAGGATGTCGATGGCGTCGTCCATCTGGGCGATGGTGGTCACCAGCGGCGGGGTGAGGGTAAGCGTGTTGCCCATCGTCGTCTTGAACGACAGGCCGCGCGACATGGCGCGGTAGAGCACGCGCTCGGCCGCCGCGCCGGCCGGGGCCTTGCTGGCGCGGTCGGTCACCAACTCGATGCCCAGCAGCAGGCCGCGGCCGCGCACGTCGCCGATGAGGGCGTGGCGCTGGCGCAGCGCGTGCAGCCGGTCGAGCGCGTGCGCGCCCACGCGCGCCGCGTTGTCCACCAGGCCCTCGCGTGCTATCACTTCGAGCGTGGCCAGCGCGGCACGCGCCGTCACCGGGTTCTTCTCGTGCGTGTAGTGGCCATAGGCGTAGGCGCCGGCCACATTCAGATCCTCGCGCGCAAGGCAGGCGGCGATGGGCAGCACGCCGCCGCCCAGCGCCTTGCCGAGCACCACGATGTCGGGCGCGGCGCCATCGTGTTCGGCGGCAAAGAAGCGGCCGGTCTTGCCCAGGCCGGTGGGGATCTCGTCGAAGATCAGCAGCGTGCCGTGCGCATTGCAGGCCTCGCGCACCGCCTGCCAATAGCCCGGCGGCGGCACATAGGGCACGGCGCGGGCGGGCTCGGCCACCACGGCGGCCACGTCGCCCTCGCGCTCCAGCACGTACTTCACCATGCTGGCGCATGCCAACTTGCAACGTTCGAGTTGAGGCTGGCCTTGCGCGTCCACCTCGTGGCCATAGGGGCAGCGATAGCAGCCAAAGGGCGCCACATGCTCGCTGCCCGGCAGCAGAGGGCCCACCTTGCCCGAGCGAAACAACGACTCGCCGCCCACACTGCTGGCGCCAAAGCCGGCGCCGTGGAACGAGTCCCAGAAGCTCAAGGTCTTGAAGCGGCCGGTGGCCGCGCGGGCCAGCTTGATGGCCACTTCCACCGCGTCGCTGCCGCCGGTGGTGAACAGCACGCGGCCGGCTGCGCCCGTGAGGCGCTTGAACTGGGCTGACAAGGCCTCGGCCAGCTCCACAGCGCGCTCGCTGGCAAAGCGCCGCGGCGCAAAGCTCAGCTCGTCGAGCTGGGCCTTGATGCTGGCGATGACGTGCGGGTGCGCATAGCCCACGTGGTGCACGTTGTTGCCGTGGAAGTCCATGTAGCGCCGCCCCGCCATGTCCTCGATCCAGATGCCCTCGGCCTTGTGGATGGCGTTCAGGCAGGGCGTGGACACCGACTGGTGCAGGAAGCGGGCGTTGTCGCGGGCCAGCAGGCCGCGCGTGGGCGCGTCCAGGTGCTCGGCCTGCCAGGCGCTGCGCAGCGGCGTGTGGTTGATGTCGCCTTCGCTTTGCGAGGGTTGGATCTGATCAGGGTGCATGGTGCGGGGCTCGGACGGCATCAATACCGCACTTCGTAGCGGTATTGGCGGAAGCGGAAGGTGGCCGAGCGTTGCTGGATCTGCTCCAGCACCACGCCCGGCGCCACGGTGTCGCCTTCGTGCGCCACCTGGCCATCGACGATGAGCAGGCGGTCGGCGCGGTTGGATGAGTAGATGGATCCGCTCAGTTTCAGAGTTGGCAACTGCTGCCGCAGCTCGGCGGGCAGGTCCTGCAGGGCCACTGCCGAGGCCGCAGGCGCCGGGCGTGTGGAGGGCGCCGGCACGGCGGCGGGCGGCGTGGGCAGGAGCTGCGGCGGCGGTGTGGCGGCGCTGGCTGGCAGAAAAGGTGCGGGCGCTGCTGCGGTGCGCGGCTGAAGCGCCGCCGGCGGTGGTGCAGGTGGTGGTGCGGGCGACGGCAGGACAGGCGCTGCCGGGCTGGGTGCGGCGGTGGTGGGCGCTGGCGGCGGCTGCAAGGTACCCGGCGCTGCTTGGGTGACGGGCGGCGGTGCCTCGCCGGGCCACCACCACAGCGCGGCGGCCACGAGCAGCGCCAGCGCGAGTGCAGCGGCCCAGGCGAGCCGCCGCCCGCTGCCGCTGGCCTCATTCGGGGGCGTGGCCGAGGCCGGGCCGAACGCGGGCGTACCCGCATCGGCCGCCTGGCCTTGCCGGCGCTCGCGATCGGCGCGCCGCAGTGCATCAAGGATGTAGGACATGGGGCGCTCGTGTGCGGTTCACCAGTGCAGGCGCGGTTCGTCCACGCCGACTGCGCGGTTCAATTGCATGAGGGTGAGCGCGCCCACCTGGCCGTCGGGCTCCAGGCCCTGAGCCAGCTGGAAGGCGCGCACGCGGGCGCGCAGACCGGCGGCGGGCGGCAGCTTCGGGGCCAGTGCCTGGGCAGAAACCCAACGCGACAAATGAGCGTCCAGCCAGGTTGGATCCAGGCGGGCGGCGGCCTGAGGCGAGGCGGCCTGGTAGCCCGGCGGTGCGCGCCACAACACGCCGAACTCGCCCCGCCAGTGCGTGCTCAGCACCTGCGGGCTGACCTGCACGGTGCGCCCGGCCAGCTGCAGGCGCGCGCCCTGGTCCGACACGGCCAGCAGCTGCGCGTAGCGGGCGCTGCCGTCGGCCGCATACAGCGGCAGCAGCGCGGGGCGGTCGAGCTGGCGCAGCAAGGCCAGGGTGCCGCGCTGCTTGTGGCAAGGCACGCCGAGCGCGGCGGTGGCCGTGCAGGGCTCGCCGTCCAGCGGGGTGAGCAGCCAGGCCAGGGCCAGGTCGCGCCACGCGCTGCGTTCGTCCACCGCGGCGTTGTTGAGCAGTGCGGCCAACTCGGGCGCCGTGAGCCAGGGCACAGCGGGCGCGGCGGCCGATGCGCTGGCAGCTGCGGCCGATGCCGCCAGCCCGGCGCTGGCCGATGACGCAGGCGCCGATGCGGGCAGCGCCGCCGTCGTGGCCATCGCCGCACTGGCCGCGCTCCCCGATGGGCGCTCGCGCGGCGTTGCGGGCCACCAGGCCGCCAGCCCCAGCGCGACGGCCAGGCCGGCCAGCGCCAGCCCGGCGAGCGCCTGCAGCGGCAGCGCCCAAGGCCCGGCAAAGCCTTCTGCAGCCGACTCGCCGCCAAACACTTCGCGTGCGGCCTGCGCCACCATCGCGGGCCGCACGCGCTGCGTGCCCTCGCCGAAGGCGCCCAGCAAAGCGCGATCGCACAGCAGGTTGATGCGGCGCGGCACGCCGGCCGACAGCGCATGCACCCGGCGCAGCGTGGCGGCATCCAAGGGCATGGGCCCGGCCGCGCCGTCCCAGCCGGCCACGGCCAGGCGGTGACGCACGTATTGCTCGGTCTCGGGCAGCGACAGGGTCTGCAGGTGAAAGCGCGCCACCACGCGCTGCGCCAGTTGCTCGAGCTCGGGCCGTGCCAGCATCTCGCGCAGCTCGGGCTGGCCGATGAGCACGATCTGCAGCAGCTTGCGCTCGTTGGTCTCCAGGTTGGTGAGCAGGCGCAATTGCTCGAGCAGAGCGGCCGACAAGGCCTGCGCCTCGTCGACGATGAGCACGCTGTGGCGGCCCTGCGCGTGGTTGGCGAGCAGGTGAAGGTTGAGTGCGTCGATGTGGTCCTTGACCGAAGCTTCGGCCGCGCCGGGCGCCTGCACCACGATGCCGAAATCGCTGCACACCGACTGCAGCAGCTCGCGCTCGCTGAGCTTGGGATTGAACAGGTAGGCCACCTGGCAGTCGGCTGGCACCTGGTCCATCAGGCAGCGGCACAGCGTGGTCTTGCCGGCGCCGATCTCGCCGCTCAACACCACGAAGCCGCCGCTGCTCTGCAGGCCATAGCGCAGGTGGGCCAGCGCCTCCTGGTGGCGCTCGCTCATGAAGAGGAACTGCGGGTCGGGCGCGATCGAGAAGGGCTCGCGCTGCAGGCCGAAGTGGCGCAGGTACATGGTGGGCGCGGCGCGGGACGAGGCGGGCCGCCCGTCAGGCCGGCTGCGGCCTCAGGTTCAGCACCGGCCAGCCGCGCTCGGCGGCAATGGCCGCCAAGCGAACGTCCGGGTTCACCGCCACGGCATGCTTCACCACGCTGAGCAGGGGCAGGTCGTTCATCGAATCGCTGTAGAAGGTGGTGTCGCAATCGGCGAGTTGCAGGCCGCGTTCGGCAGCCCAGGCTTGCAGGCGCGCCACCTTGCCCTCGCGCATGTTGGGCGTGCCGGCCAGGCAGCCGGTGAAGGTGTCGCCCGCCTGCTCGCACTCGGTGGCGATCAGGTGCGCGATGCCCAGGTGCCGCGCGGTGAGCTCGGTGATGAAGCGGTTGGTGGCCGTGCTCATCACCACCAGATCACCGGCATCGAGGTGCTGGCGCACCAGCGCGTGGGCTGCGGCCGGCAGGCGCGGGGCGATCACCTCGGCCAGGAAGGCGCGGCGCCAGGGCTCCCACTGCGCGCGGCTCTTCAGGGCCAGCGTGGCGATGAAGAAGCTGCAGAACTCGGCCACGCCCACCGTGCCGTCGCGGTAAGCGCGCTCCATTTGTGTGTTGCGAGCGCCAAACTCGGCGCGGTCCAGCAGGCCACGTTGCATCAGGAACTCGCACCACAGCACATCGCTGTCGCCATCGAGCAGCGTGTGGTCGAGGTCGAAGATGGTGAGGCGGGTCATGCGCTGGTATAGATCGATTCAGGCTTGACGCAAGTGCCACGCCTTGGGCCGCGTGAAGGTCTGGATGCCCTGCGCCGACAAGGTGAGGCCCACGCCCGAATCGCCATGGCCCGACCAGGGCAGGCGCGGGCTCACGCGGTCGCAGCAGTTCCAGTACACGCTGCCGGCATTGACCTGCGCGAGCAGTTCGCGGGCGACGGCCTCGTCGCGCGTGAACACGCCCGCCGTCAGGCCGTAGCGCGTGTCGTTCATCAACTGCAGGGCCTCGGCATCGCCCGACACCTTCTGGATGCCGATGATGGGGCCGAAGCTTTCCTCGCGCATCAGCTCCATCGTGTGGTTCACCTCGGTGAAGACCGTGGGCGCGTAGTGGTTGCCCGGGCCGGGCAGGCGCTGGCCGCCACAGCGCAGCGTGGCGCCCTTGGCCAGCGCGTCGGCCACCTGCGCGTCCAGCACATCGAGCTGCGGCGCGCGGGTGATGGCGCCGATGTAGGTGGCCGCGTCCATCGGGTCGCCCTGCTTGAAGCTGGCCACGGTGGCGAGAAAGTGCGTGACGAAGGCGTCGTGGATGCTCTCGTGCACGTAGATGCGCTCCACCGAGCAGCAGCTCTGGCCGGTGTTGTACATGGCGCCATCGGCCAGGCTCTCGGCGGCCAGCTTGGGGTCGGCATCGGCGCGCACGTAGGTGGGGTCCTTGCCGCCCAGCTCGAGCTGCAGCTTGATCAGCTTGCCAGCCACGGCGTTGGCGATGCGCAGGCCGGTGGCGTGGCTGCCGGTGAAGAACACGCCGTCGATCTTCTGCGCCAGCAGCGCGCTGCCCACCTCGCCCGCGCCCACCAGGCACTGCATCACCGCCTGCGGCACACCGGCCTGGTGCAGCAGGCGCGTGATGTGCAAGCCGGTGAGCGTGGAGTGCTCGGAAGGCTTGTAGAGCACCGCGTTGCCCGTGAGCAGGGCCGGCACGATCACATTGCAGCCGACGAAGTAGGGGTAGTTCCAGGCCGAGATGTTGACCACCACGCCGAGCGGGATGTGCGAGATCTGCTCGTGCATGCCGCCGTCGTCGAACACATGCTGGTCGCGCACCGAGCCCTCGGCCTGCTCCAGGAAGAAATCGATGCGCGGCAGCAGGCCGTTCAGCTCGTTGCGCGCCTGCGAGATGGGCTTGCCCACCTCCTGCGTGAGCGTGGCGGCCAGCAGCTCGAGCTCGGCCACCACGCCGGCCCGAAAGCGCTGGATCATGGCCAGCTTGTCGGCCATCGGCACCGCGCCCCAGGCGGGCAGGGCGGCGCGGGCGGTCGCCGCCTTGGTGGCCACCGAGGCCGCATCGTCGGCGGGCAACTCGGCGACGAGCGCGCCATTGGCGGGGTTGTGGATCTGCAGCGTGGTCATGGTGTGCGTTGTTTCTATCGTTGGGCCGCGCGGGCGGCGGCAAAGAAGTCTTGCAGCATCGGCCCGTCGTCGAAGGTGACGGTGTCGGCCGGATCATGGAACTCGGGGTGCCATTGCACGCCGGCCACGAAGCTGGGGCCGCGCCAGCGGATGGCCTCGACGATGCCGTCATCAGGGCAACGGGCCTCGACGGTGAATTCGGGCGCCACGTCCTTCAGGCCCTGGTGGTGGATGCTGTTGGCGGTGGCGCGCCCTACACCGGGATAGAGCTGCGCCAGGCGCGTGCCGGGCACCAGCTCCACCGTGTGCAGGTGGCGCTCGTAGTGGCTGAGCTTGCGGTGCTCGCGCGAAGCGGGCACCTGCGTGTTGATGTCCTGCAGCAGCGTGCCGCCGAAGTGCACGTTGAGCAGCTGGAAGCCGCGGCACACGCCGAACACTGGCTTGCCGGCGCGCACGAAGGCGTCGATCAGCTCCATCTCGTAGCGGTCGCGCGTGCGGTCGCCGGCCCAGGCCGGGTCGAGCGGGGTTTCGCCATAGCTCTCGGGGGCCACGTCGTTGCCGCCCTGCAGCACCAGGCCATCGAGCGCGGCGGCGTAGTGGTTGAGGTTGAGATCGTCGCGGGTGACCACGCTGGTGGAGTCGACCGCCGGGATCATCACCGCGCAGGCGCCGCCGCGCATGATCCAGTGCGCCACCGATTGCTCGAGGTAGTGCAGGGTCTTGGTCCACACGCCGGCCTCGGCGATGCCGGGCGTGCCGGGGTAGTAGATGCGCGCAGAGACGCCGATCAACAAGGGTTTGTCGCTGGCCATGCGTGGGCTCACATCGCGGCGCGGAAAAGGCGCTCGTAGTCCGCCGCCGTGGCCGGGCGCGGGTTGGTGCCGCTGGTGAAATCCTTGTCGGCCAGGGGCACCAGTTGCGGCAGCAGGCCCTCGGTGACACCGCGCGCTGCCAGGCCGCCGGTGATGCCGATCTGGCCCTTCAGATGCTTGAGCCAGGCGATGAAGGCATAGCCGCCACCGCTCACCTGGGCGGCATGCGCAAGTTCGTCGAACTTCTGCGGCACGGCCTCGTGGTTCCAGGCCATCACGGTGTCGATCATCAGCGCGTTGGCCAGCCCATGGTGCATGTCGCACACGGCGCCGAGTGCGTGCGCGCAGGCGTGCACCGAGCCCAGGTCCTTCTGGAAGGCGATGGCGCCCATCATCGAGCTCATCATCATGTCGGCGCGGGCCTGCAGGTTGTGCGGCTCCTTCACGGCCGTGACCAAAGCGCGCGCACCGACGCGCAGGCCCTCGAGCGCGATGCCATCGCACAGCGGGTGGTAGGCGGGCGAGAGGTAGCTCTCGATGTTGTGCGTGAGCGCGTCCATGCCGGTGGCCGCGGTGATGGCCGGCGGCAGCGCGAAGGTGAGCTCGGGATCGGCGAACACCGCGCGCGCCAGGATCTTGGCGCTGAACACGGTGCGCTTGTGGTGCGTGTCGTTCTCGCTCACCACCGCCGAGCGGCCCACCTCGGAGCCCGTGCCCGATGTCGTGGGCAAGGCGATGAAGTAGGGCAGCTCATTGACGATGGGGCGCACCTGCGGGTGGTCCCACACGTACTCGAGCACATCGCCTTCGTGGGTAGCCATCACGCCCACCACCTTGGCCACGTCGAGCGCGGCGCCGCCGCCGAAGCCGATCACGCAATCGGCCGCGTGGGCCTTGAATGCCGCCGCGCCGGCCATCACCTGCGCGCAGCTGGGGTTGCCGAACACGCCGTCGAACACGGCCACCTGCAGGCCTCCCAGGTGGCTCTTGAACTCCGCCAACACGGGCAGCTGGGCCAGCGCCCGGTCGGTGACGATGAGGGGGCGCTTGCAGCCTTGCTCGAGCAGGTGTGCGGCCACGCCCTTGCGGGCCCCGGCGCCGAAGTGGATGGGGGTGGGGAAGGCGAATCTGGAGATGGTCATGTCGTGGCCCGGATCAAATGATTTCGAAGTAACGCTTCAGCTCCCAGTCGGTCACCGCATCCTGCCACTGGCGGTGCTCCCACTCGCGGGTGGCGGCGAAATGGTCGACGAAGGTGTCGCCCAGCCAATCGCGGGCGATCTCCGATTGCTTGAAATTGTGCGTGCTGCGCAGCAGGGATCGCGGCGCGCGGGGGATGTTTTCAGCGCCCTGGTTGGTGCCGGTGATGGGCGGGGCAGTGAGCTTCAGACCCTTCTCCACGCCATGCAGGCCGGCGGCGATGACGGCGGCCATGGCCAGGTAGGGGTTCACGTCGGCGCCAGGGCAGCGGGTTTCTAGGCGTGTGGCCTTTGGTGAACCGGCTATGACGCGGAAACTCGCGGTGCGGTTGTCCAGGCCCCAGGTGGGTTTGACCGGCGCCCAGAAGCCGTCCACCAGGCGCTTGTAGCTGTTGATGGTGGGCCAGAACATCGGCGCAAACTCCATCAGGCAGGCCACCTGGCCGGCGAGGTAGCTCTCGAAGAGCTTGCTCATCTTGCGCGGGCTTTTGGCGTCGTAGAAGAGATTGGTCTTGCCGTCCGACAGGCTTTGGTGGATGTGGCCCGAGCAGCCCGGCAGCGCCTGGCTCCACTTGGCCATGAAACTGGGCATGATGCCGAAGCGCTTGCCGATCTCCTTGGCGCCGGTCTTGAACAGGATGGCGCGGTCGGCTTGCTCCAAGGCTTCAGAGAACGCGATGGCCACCTCGTAGACGC
>Ga0268298_10000553_pt1 | contig 48087 bp, 34 predicted proteins | sample WWTPWeurt_MetaG_FD_194462 | JGI IMG/M metagenome (GOLD analysis project Ga0268298, IMG submission 194462) | Activated sludge microbial communities from WWTP in Nijmegen, Gelderland, Netherland - WWTP Weurt | ecosystem: Engineered > WWTP > Aerobic digester > Activated sludge | place...
ATCGCGGCCGCGCCGCTGGCCACCGGCACCACCACGCTGCACACCGACTCCGGCCTGCCGGAGGCCGAGGCCCAGCGCCTGGCGCGACCCGCCTTCCACGCGGCGCCGGTGCTGCTCGAGGCGCCTGCCGATGCGGATGTCCACAACCCGATGGGCTCGGCCGTGCTGCCGCCGCGCCAGCAGTCGATTCCGGCCGAGCTGGCCCACCTGCCCACGCGTGGCCTGACGCTGCAGACCATCGAATCGGCCCGTCGCCAGCATCTTCAATCGGGCAGCGCGGGCGAGGGCAGCGTCAAGCCGCTGGCCACCGGCGCGGTGACCACCTACACGCCGGCGCAGATCCGCGCCGCCTACGGCCTGCCGGCGCTGCCGGCCGCCGGCACCACGCTGAGCACCTCGCAGGCGCTGTCGCTGGGCGCGGGGCAGACGATCTACATCGTCAACGCGATGCACAACCCCAACGTGGTCGCCGAGCTGGCCGCGTTCAACGCCAAGTTCGGCCTGCCCACCTGCACCACCAAGGCCATCCTGCCCACGGCCACGCTGCCGTTGCCGGCGGCCTCGAGCGCCGGCTGCGAGCTGTCGGTGGTGTACGCCACGGCGGCCGGCGCGATGACCACCGCCGCGCCGGCCTACGACTCGGGCTGGGCCACCGAGATCGCGCTGGATGTGCAGTGGGCGCATGCCACCGCGCCGATGGCGCGCATCGTGCTGATCGAGGCGCCCGACCCCTCGCTGAACAGCCTGGTCGGCGCGATCAAGCTGGCCAATGCCATGGGCCCGGGCGCGGTGTCGATGAGCTTTGGCGCCACCGAGGGCAGCTGGACCGGCTCGGTCGACTCGGCCTTTGGCGGCACCAACATGAGCTACCTGGCCGCCACCGGCGACAACGGCACCGAGGTGTCGTGGCCGGCCGTCTCGCCCAAGGTGCTGGCGGTGGGCGGCACCACGCTCACCTACAGCGGCATCGGCAGCCGCACCGAGGTGGCCTGGTCGGGCACCGGCGGCGGCGTCAGCGCCTACACCGCCACGCCCAGCTACCAGACCAGCGCCGTGCCCGGCATGGGCTCGCCGCTGCGCCGCACCGTGGGCGACGTGGCCTTCAACGCCGATCCGTCCAGCGGCCAGTACACCGCGGTGATGACCCCGGGCTCCAGCACCGTCAACTGGATCAGCGCCGGCGGCACCAGCCTGTCCACGCCGCAATGGGCGGGCCTGGTGGCGGTGTCCAACGCGATGCGTGTGCAGCTGGGCAAGACACTGCTGGGCCAGCCGCACCCGATGCTCTACGGGCAGATCGCCACCGTGGCCGGCACCTACGCCAGCACGTTCAAGGACATCACCAGCGGCACGCACGGCACCTGCGGCGCGTGCACGGCCAAGACCGGCTTCGACCAGCTCACCGGCCTGGGCACGCCGAACGCAGGCAGCCTGCTGACCTCGCTCTCAGGTCTTTCGTTGCCGCCGGTGGCGCCGGTGGTGACCGCTGCCACCATCACCGGCAAGGTGGGCACCGCGCTGTCGTTCACCGCCTCTGCGACGGCCCAGAACACCGTCACCTGGTCGCTGACCGGCGCGCCCAGCGGCATGGCCATCAGCACCGCGGGTGTGGTGTCGTGGGCCACGCCGGTGGCCGGCACCTACAAGGTCACCGTCACCGCCAAGGACAGCAAGAGCGGGCTCACCGGCTCGGCGGTCTACACCGTGACCATTGCCGCCGCCACCGCGCCGGTGGTGACGGCGGCCACGCTGACGGCCAAGGTGGCCACCGCGTTCTCGTACACGCTGCAGGTCAAGTCGGACTATGCGGTGACCTGGTCGATGACCGGGGCGCCCACCGGCATGGCGCTGAGCACCTCCGGCGTGCTGACCTGGGCCAGCCCGGTGCTGGGCACCTACACCATCACCGTCACCGCCAAGGACAGCAAGACCGGCCTGACCGGCAGCGCCAAGGTCGGGCTCACCGTTGCTGCCGCCGCGGCCCCGGTGGTCACCAGCGCCAGCGCCACGGGCACTGCCGGAACACCGTTCTCGGCCACGGTGAAGGTCAAGGCCGACAACGCCGTCACCTGGTCGATGACCGGCGCGCCCACGGGCATGACGATCAGCACCGCCGGGGTCCTGGCCTGGTCGGCCCCGGTGGCCGGCACCTACACCGTCACGGTGACGGCCAAGGACAGCAAGACCGGGCTCAGCGGCAGCGGCAAGATCTCGATCACCATCGCGGCGGCCTCTGCCGGACCGGCCATCACCTGGTCGGGGATGACTGGCGTGGCGGGACAGGCCTTCAACGGCAAGCTCACCATCACCGCGCCCAACGCCACCTACCTGTCGATCTCGATCTCCGGCATGCCCTGGGGCATGATGCCCTCGCTGTCTGGCAGCGTGGTGACGCTGTACTGGGCCAGCCCGGTGGCGGGCACCTACAACCTGGCCGTGTCGGCCACCGACCAGAGCGGCCGCACCAGCACCGCCACCGTGCCGGTGGTGATCAACGCCAAGTAGCGCTGGCGCCGGGCGTGGCGCTGCTACAGCGCCACCGAACGCAGGCTCTGGCCCAGCAGGTTGAGCCGGTGGGCATCGCCATCGGAGAGCTCGCCGGCATGCAGCCAGGCGGCGCGCTCGATGGCGCACAGGCGGTGGATCAGTTCGTCCTCGACGGCCTCGATCTCGGAGGCATCCAGCGCCGAGATGGCCTCGGTGCTCCACAGGCCGCTGGCGTACCAGCCGGTGCGCAGCCGGTCGAGCAGGGCATCGGCCAGGTGCAGCGCATCCTTCAGCGCCTCGGATTCGGCGCTGGTGATCAGCACCTCGACGCTGTCGTGGGCCTCGACCAGCGCGTCGTTCAGCTGCACCAGGCGCTTGGCCAGCTCGTCGTCGGTGTGGTGCAGCGGGCCGGCCTTGGCCATCCGCGCCAACGAGGCGATCTCGCCGGCCCAGGTGATGTCGAATTCGCCGGGCACCACGCGCAGTGCCACGCTCACCCGCGCCAGGTCGGGCTCGGCGCCGCGCAGCACGGTCAGCGCGGCCTCGGCCGCCGCCAGCATGCGGCCCAGCGGCGAGACCTCGTCGCGCTTCAGGCCGCGCGGATAGCCGGTGCCGTCCAGCCGCTCGTGGTGCTCGGCGATGGCCTGCGCCAGCGACTTCGGGTAGTTGGTGAGCTGGGCGATGAGCAGGTGCCCGACGTGCGGGTGCACCACCAGCTGCTGGTAGGCCTCGAAGTCGAGCGTGCGCTCGGCATCGGCCTCGTTGTACTTGGGGTCGATGTACATCTCGCCCAGGTCGTGCAGCAGGCCGCACAGCATCGCGCTGCGCAGCTCGGCCGTGGTGCCGCCATGCGCATCCATCATCGCGCCGCACAGGGCCATGGCCTGCACCGCATGCTCGAAGGTCTCGGGCCGCGAGGCCTGGCCGGCGGTGAGCAGCAGCTGGGCCACCGAGTGCAGCGGCAGGTGGGCCACTTCACGTTCGAGCTTGGCGGCATGCGGCGCCAGCAGCGTGCGCAGCGGCCCCTCGGCCGCCAGCAGGGCCTGCAACGACTGCGTCAGCGTGGCATGGGTGACGCCATCCTCGGCCAGCAGGCAGGTTTCCAGCGGATCGCGCAGCTGCCGGTCGTAGAGCTTGCGCTGCAGCTCGGCCGACACCGGCCGGTCCTTGGCCCACAGCTTGATGCCCGAGAGGTCGAAGATGTCGGACGACGCAATGATGTGCTTGGTCTCCGCCGCTTCGAGGATGGTGGCCAGCGCATGCGGATTGGCCATCGAGAAGGCTTGACTGCGTGCCGGCGTGTTCATGAGGTGCTCCAGGGGCCGCCATCGGTTCATCGGCATCGCGCGCCGACACCCAAGCCGGCGCGCGGTGACGCAAGGAAACGTCAGTGTCCGCCGGTGGCGGCGCGGCGATGAGCCGAGAAGCGCGGCGAACGGCTGGCAAATGGGCGCCAATTGGCCATCAACTGGCCGGCAACCGCCCACCCTTGGGTCGACGACCGCGCGGCCGGCGACGTCGGGGTCAGCGCTCGTCCTGCCGCCACACCACCCGGCCCTGCCGGTCGATGTAGGCCCCGCCGCGGCCGATCGTCACCCAGCCCAGCCCATGCTCGAAGGCGCGGGCGTAGGAGTACTGCGGCTCGATCACCATGCGGCCCTGCTTGTCGATGTAGCCATGCCGGTTGCCCACCCGCACCACCGCCAGGCCGTCGCTGAAGCCCCAGGCCCGATCGACCTGGGGCTCGAGCACCACCTTGCCCTGGGCATCGATGAAGCGGATCTGCCCCGCCTCGCGCACCAGCGCCAGGCCCTCGGAGAAGTCTTCGGCCGTCTCCCAGCGCGCCGGCACCACCAGCTCGCCGCGACGGTCGATGAAGCCATATTTGCCGTCCACCCACACCCGGGCGCGGCCCTCGCGAAAGTCGCTGGCCTGGTCGAACCGGGGCGCGACGGTCAGCTCGCCGCCGGAGGTCATGTAGCCCTGCTTGCGGCCGGCCCACACCCGCACCATGCCGTCGGCGGCGATGCCGACGAAATCGATGCCCGGCGGCGTGACATCGCGGCCCCGCGCATCGAAGACCCGGTGGGTGCGCTCGCGGCTCTCGCTGCGCACCAGCCCGCCGCCGGTGCGCAGCAGCTTGTCGTGCGTGGCCGGCACCACCAGCCGGCCGCTGCGATCGATGGCGCCGTACTTCAGCGCGCCCCAGGCGTCGGCCTGGCCGACGATGGCCAGCCCGTCCGAGAACGGCTGCGCCGCATCAAAGGCCGGGGCCACCACCCAGGCCGATTGCGCATCGGCATAGCCCCAGCGCGCGCGGCCCTGCGCATCCTTGCCCGGCGCGGCCACCAGACCCTCGGCAAAGGGCTGCGTCCAGGCCTCCTGCGGCGGCACCACCATGCGGCCCTGGGTGTCCACATAGGCGGTGCGGTGGCCCTTGCGGATCAGGATCAACGGGTCGCCGAGGCGCACCTCGTCGTACTCGGCGGCCAGCACCACGCGGCCCGAGGCATCCACCAGGCCATGCCGGTCGCCGCTGCGGATGGGCAGCAGCGCCGGCTGCGCGGCCGCCGCGGCACACCAGGTCCAGATCATCAGGCCACGCCACATCGTCATGCCTCCACCGCGAATTCCCTGGTCACGTCGTCCAGCGAGGCCCGCACGCGATCGACGATCGGCGAGCGGCCGTGGGCCGACAGCACCAGCTCGTGGGTGGCACGGGTCATCGCCACATACAGCAGGCGCGCCGCCGACTCGAGCGACTCGGCCTTCATCGGCAGCGCCTGCAGCCCGGCCACCAGCACCAGGCGGAACTCCAGCCCCTTGGCGCTGTGCAGCGTCAGCAGCTTGATGCTGGGGCGGCGCCAGTCGAAGTGGCGGTGCTCGCGCGCGCCCATCGATTGCACCGGCAGCCCGCGGCGCTGCAAGGCCTGCTCGATGGGCCGCATCAGGAACTTGGCCCGGCACAGCACCGCGATCTCGTCCGCCGGCGTGCCGGCGGCCAGGGCCTCGGCGATGCGTTCGGCCAGCAGGCCGGCTTCTTCCTGCGCATCGCGCGCCAGCAGCAGTGTCGGCAGGCGCCCGCGCCGCCCGGCGCTGGCCGGTTGCACCAGTGGCACCTCGTCGTCGTCGCGCGCCTCGCCGGCGCCGGCCAGCAGGTTTCTCGCGCAATGCACGGCCAGCGACAACACCTCGGCGGTGTTGCGGTAGTTCAGCTTCAGGATGCTGGTGCGCCCGCGGGCCTCGATGCCCACCGCGGCGAAGCGAAAGCGCCGCCGCGCCGACTGGTAGATCGACTGCGCATCGTCGTACAGCACCAGCAGGCTGCGGGTGGCCGGGTCCACCAGCCGGGTGGCCATGCGCAGCCAGCCCTCCTCGAAATCGTGCGCCTCGTCGACCAGCAGCGCGGTGTACTGGCCCGAGGGCACGAAGCCGGTCTCCAGCGCCCGCTCGACCACCGCCACCAAGCGCCTGAAGCGCTCGTCCTGGTCGCCACCCGGTGGCACCTGCAGCTGGTAGCTGTTGACCACGTCCGCGCACCAGCTGTGGAAGGTGCGCACCTGCACCCGCTCGTCCACGCCGCGTTGGCGCAGCACCGCCTCGATGCGGTCGGCCAGCGTGCGGTTGAAGCACAGCACCAGCACCGGCTGGTCGACCCGCGCCGCCGCCGCCAGGTGCTGGGCGCGATGGATCAGGATCATGGTCTTGCCCGAGCCGGCCGCGCCATGGATGACCCGGTGGCCCTCGCCCAGCGTGCGGGCGATCTGCTCCTGCTGCACGTCCATCACCTGCAGCAGATCGGGCAGCAGCGGCGGCCCGCCATGGCCCGCCCCGTCCAGGTCGAGGGCGCCCTGCACCGGCACCCGCAGCTCGGGAAACAGGTGCCAGCGGATGCGGTCGCGCTGCGGCAGCGTCAGCGTGTGCGGGTAGCTCAGCGTGAACAGGCCCCACAGGCGGCGCAGGAAGTCCGCCGGCGGCATCTCGTTGCTCAGGTCGTCCTGCAGCAGCACCTGGTGGCCGGGAAAGACCTCGTGGAAGTCGGTGCCCGCCACCTCGGCCACCGAGAGATGCGAGAACACCGCGCCGAAGCCCCACGGGAAGAGCAGCTTGCCCCGGAACGGCCCGTCGCCATGCACCAGCGAGGCATCGGCGCGCATCACGTCGACCAGCTCGAGCGCATGGTCGCGGGCCTGGCGCAGCGGGTTGGCCTCGATCACCGGCCCGCGCGGGGTGCGCAGCTCCACGCGATCACGCGTGGCCGAGGCCAGCGTCGAGCGCTTCCACCCCTTCACCTCGAGCAGCAGCACCCCTTGCCGCGGGCTGAGCACCACGAAGTCCGGCTGCCGGGCCCGCGGGCCGACAGGCACGTCGTGCCAGACCAGGGCGTCGTTGTCCAGGCAGCGCTTGAGCTGGTGCAACACCCGCCGCTCGCCGGCGTTGCAGCGTTGGTCGACGTTGGTCAGGCCTTGCGGAAAGAGGGCCATGGCGCGAGTGTGGCATGGCCGAAGACAGGCCCGCCGCTCGACCTGCGGGCCCTGGCCGCGGCCCTGCGGGGCCAGGGCGTCGCCACCGGGCCGGGCGGCGCCTCAGTCGTCCTGCCGCAGGGCCAGCGCCCGCGCATAGACCGCATTGCGCGCCGCGCCGGTCAGCTCGGACGTCAGCGCCACGGCTTGCTTCAGTGGCAGGGCCGGCAGCAGCAGGCCCAGGGCCTTCTCGGCGGCGGCAGGCAGGCGATCGTCGTCGCTCGCCTCGGCAGGCGCGGCATGCAGCACCAGCACGAATTCGCCGCGCGTCCGGTTGGCGTCGGCAGCCATCCACGCCGGCGCGTCGGCGGCGTTGAAGGTGACGATGGTCTCGAACTGCTTGGTCAGCTCGCGGCACAGGGTCAGCCGGCGCTGCGGGGCGGCGGCGGCCAGCGCGGCCAGCAGCGCCTCGATGCGGTGCGGCGCCTCGAACAGCACCTGGGTGCCGTCGTCCTGCAGCAGGGCCTCGAGCGCGGTGCGGCGCTCCTGGCCCTTGGCCGGCAGGAAGCCGACGAAGCGGAAGCCCTGGCCGGTGGTGTCGCCCGCCACGCTCATCGCCGCGGCCGCGCTGCTGGCGCCGGGCACCGGCAGCACGCGATAGCCTTGTGCCGCCGCTGCGGCCACCAGCACCGCGCCCGGGTCGGAGATGGCCGGCGTGCCGGCATCGCTGATGCAGGCCACGCGGTGGCCCTGAGCCAGCCGCGCCAGCACCGCCTGGGTGGCGGCCTGCTCGTTGTGCGCATGCAGGGCGATCAGCGGCTTGTCCAGGCCCAGGTGGTGCAGCAGATGGCCGCTGACCCGGGTGTCCTCGCACGCCACCGCATCCATCCGCGAGAGGAGGTAAATGGCCCGCAGGCTCAGGTCTGCGAGGTTGCCGATCGGGGTGGCCACCATGTACAAGGTGGCCGGGGGCACCTGCTGGCCACCGGCCGCGGCGGCGGCGGCCTGCAGCAGCAGCCCGGGGAGCGACGAGGAATCGATGGTCAAGTCCTTGGAGGGGTGGAACACCAAGTCGGCGGGCGATGCCGCCGAGGACCGCGCGCTCGCTCATCTGCAGCGGCAGGGCCTGGCGCTCGAGTGCCGCAATTATCGGCTGGCCGGCGGCCCGCATCGGCGCGGTGCCGAGATCGACCTGATCCTGCGCGACCGCGACGGCACACTGGTGTTCTGCGAGGTACGCGCGCGTCGTGGCAGTGGCCACGGCGGCGCGGCGGCCAGCATCGATGCCTTCAAGCAGCAGCGCATCGTGCGCGCGGCGGCCCATTACCTGATGCGTTATCGCACGCCGCCGCCTTGCCGCTTCGACGTGGTGGCCATCGACGGCGACGAGCTGCGCTGGCTGCCCGCTGCGTTCACGGCTTAGGGCCGGCCCCCAGGCGCGAGGCGACCACACGCCTCTCGCGCATCGAGATGAAACGGGCGTGACGATGACGTGAAGCGTGCCCGCGGGCCGATATGATCCCGAACATGCTTGCGCAGCGCATCCAGCAGCAGTTCTTCGAGAGTGCCGACCTGCATTACCAGTCGGCCGACCTGCTGGCCCGACCGATCGAGGAGGCGGTGCAGGCCGTGGTGGCCGGGCTCACCGCCGGCGGGCGCCTGTATGTGGCTGGCTTCGGGCCGGCAGCGGGGTTGGCCCAGCTGGTGGCCAGCCAGCTGCTGGGCCGCTTCGAGCGCGAGCGCCCGGGCCTGGCGGCCCTGGCGCTGGGGCCCGACGGTGCTTCGCTCGCCGCGCTGGCCTCCACTGGCGACCTGGATGCGGCACTGGCCCGGCAGATCGGTATCCTGGGGCTGCCCGGCGACCTGCTGCTGCTGATCGATCCCGATGGCGATCGGCTGGGGCTGCATGCGGTGGCCCAGGCCGCGCAGGGCAAGGAAATGACGGTGATCGCACTCACCGGCCGCAACGGCGGCATGCTGCGCGAGGCGCTGGGCGAGACCGATGTGGTGATCTCGATCCCGCACGACCGGCGCGCCCGCGTGCTGGAGTCGCAGCTCTTGGTGCTGCACAGCCTGTGCGATGCGATCGATCTGCAACTGCTTGGTGAAACGGAGACGCCATGATGGCTCGTTCACGACCTGGTGCCGCGGGCGCCGGGAGCGTTACCACCCGCTCAGCCGTCTCGGGGCCGCAGCGTTGGCGCCGCGCGTGCCTGGCCCTGTCGGCCGTTGCCGCGCTGCAGGCGCTGTCGGGCTGCGTCGGCCTGGTGGTGGGCGGCGCGGTGGTCGGCGGCATGGTGGCGGTGGACCGCCGCACCTCCGGCGCGCAGGTCGAGGACCAGGGCATCGAGCTCAAGGCCATCAGCCGCATCCGCGAGGTCACCGGCGGTCGCGGCCATGCCTCGGTGACCAGCTACAACCGCGTGGTGCTGGTCACCGGCGAGGCCGCCACCGAGGAGGACAAGCAGGCCGTCGACCAGGCCATCCAGCGCATCGAGAACGTGCGCTCGATCGTCAACGAACTGGCGGTGATGGAGCCCAGCTCGCTCGGCTCGCGCTCCAGCGACCTGGTGGTGACCAGCAAGGTCAAGGCGGCGCTGATCGACGCCGCCGACCTGCAGGCCTCGGCCTACAAGGTGGTGACCGAGCGCGGGGTGGTGCACCTGATGGGCCGAGTGACCCAGCGCGAGGCCGATCGCGGCGCCGAAGTGGCGCGGGCGGTGGGCGGCGTGAAGCGCGTGGTGCGGGTGTTCGAGGTGATCACTGAGGCCGAACTGGCCAAGCTGCAGACGCAGCCGCCCGCGACGCCACAGCAGAAGTAGGCGCATGCCCCGGGGCTCTCGGGCCCGTCGGGGCGCGCCCACTGCGGCGCCTACTTCAGGCGCCGGATCAGGCTGGAGGTGTCCCAGCGGCGGCCGCCCATGCCCTGCACGTCGGCATAGAACTGGTCGACCAGTGCCGTCACCGGCAGCTTGGCGCCATTGCGGCGGGCCTCGTCGAGCACCAGGCCCAGGTCCTTGCGCATCCAGTCCACCGCGAAGCCGAATTCGAACTGGTCGTCGACCATGGTCTTGCCGCGGTTGTCCATCTGCCAGCTCTGCGCGGCGCCCTTGCCGATCACCTCGAGCACCAGCTTCATGTCCAGCCCGGCGCGCTGGCCGAAGGCGATGCCTTCGGACAAGCCCTGCACCAGCCCGGCGATGCACACCTGGTTGACCATCTTGGCCAGCTGCCCGGCCCCGCTGGCCCCCACCCGGGTGACGGCGCGCGAGAAGGCCATCGCCACCGGCTTCATCGCCTCGAACGGGGCCGCGTCGCCGCCGCACATCACGGTGAGCGCGCCGTTGACCGCGCCCGCCTGCCCGCCCGACACCGGCGCATCGACGAAGTGCAGCCCGGCGGCACGCGCCGCGGCGAACAGCTCGCGCGCCACCTCGGCCGAGGCGGTGGTGTGGTCGACGAAGATCGAGCCGGGCTTCATGCCGGCCAGTGCGCCATCGGCGCCCAGCACCACCGAGCGCAGGTCGTCGTCGTTGCCGACGCAGGCGAACACGATGTCGGCGCCGGCCGCGGCCTCGCGCGGGGTGGCGGCTGCGGCACCGCCGTACTCGGCCACCCAGGCCGAGGCCTTGGCCGCGGTGCGGTTGTAGACGGTCACGGCATGCCCGGCGCGGGCCAGGTGCCCGGCCATCGGGTGGCCCATGACGCCCAGGCCGAGGAAGGCGACGCGTTGCGAGGGAGTGGGGTCGTAGGTCTTCATGGCCTGCGAGCCTAACTCAAGTCGATGCCCTGTCGATGCCCTGCCGATGCCATGCCCGAGGCGCCGCACGAAGGCCCGGCGCGGCGCAGCGGGCGGCCGCAGACCGGGCCAGGCCTCGCCCCCTGGCGGGGCTCACATGATGGTGAGGTGCTCGGTGCCCGCGGCCAGGTCCTTGCTGCGCGCGCGCTTGCTGTTGAGCTTGATCTGCAGCCGCAGGTCGTTCACCGAATCGGCGTTGCGCAGCGCATCCTCGTAGCTCACCAGGTGCTCTTCGTACAGGTCGTACAGCGCCTGGTCGAAGGTCTGCATGCCCACCTCGCGGGAGCGCTTCATCAGCTCCTTGAGCTCGCCCACCTCGCCCTTGAAGATCATGTCGGAGACCAGCGGCGTGTTGAGCATGATCTCGACCGCGGCGATGCGGCCCTTGCCCTCTTCGCGCGGCAGCAGGCGCTGCGAGATGATGCCCTTCAGGTTGAGCGACAGGTCCATCAGCAGCTGGGCGCGGCGCTCCTCGGGGAAGAAGTTGATGATGCGGTCCAGCGCCTGGTTCGAGCTGTTGGCGTGCAGCGTGGCCATGCACAGGTGGCCGGTCTCGGCGAAGGCCACCGCATGCTCCATCGTCTCGCGGTCGCGGATCTCGCCCATCAGGATCACGTCGGGCGCCTGGCGCAGCGTGTTCTTCAGCGCCAGTTCCCAGCTGTCGGTGTCGATGCCCAGCTCGCGCTGGGTGACGATGCAGTTCTTGTGCGGGTGCACGAACTCCACCGGATCCTCGACGGTGATGATGTGGCCGTAGGAGTTCTCGTTGCGGAAGTCGACCATCGCCGCCAGCGAGGTGCTCTTGCCCGAGCCGGTGGCGCCGACCATGATGACCAGGCCGCGCTTGGTCATGCAGATGTCCTTCATGATCTTCGGCAGGCCCAGGGCGTCGATCGTGGGCAGCGTGGCCGGGATGGTGCGGAACACCAGCCCCACGCAGCTCTGCTGCACGAAGGCGTTGACGCGGAAGCGCCCGATGCCCTGCGGCGCGATAGCGAAGTTGCACTCCTTGGTGCGCTCGAACTCGGCGGCCTGCTTGTCGTTCATCACCGCCCGGGCCAGCGCGAGCGTGTGCTGCGCCGTCAACGGTTGAGGCGAGACCTTCGAGATCTTGCCGTCCACCTTGATGGCCGGCGGAAACTCGGCGGTGAGGAACAGGTCGGAGCCGTTGCGCGAGACCATCAGGCGCAGCAGATCGTTGACGAATTTCGAGGCCTGGTCGCGTTCCATGGTCGGGCTTTCTCGACGGGCGTGCGGGAGTCAGGGTTGGGCCAGCAAGGCGCCCAGCCGGGCCGTGGCGTGGCGCAGCCGCAGCGACAGGCGCCGCGCCAGCACAGCATACAGCGCGGCCGCCAGCGCGGCATCCTGCGATGCCAGTTGTTGCAGACCCTCGGCCGGCAGCACGGCCACGGCGCAGGGGCCCTGGCACAGGCAGCCGGCGCTGCGCGGGCCGCCGTCCAGGCCCCCGGGCTCGCACAGCACGTCGCCCGGCCGGGCCTGCGCCACCGGCATGGTGCGGCCGTCGGTCAGCCGCTGCTCGGTGGCCAGCCGCCCCTCGAGCAGCACGAACACCTGCGGGCTGGTCTCGTCGGCCTGCACCGGCCGCGCGCCGGCCGGCAGCGTGGCCGCCCCCAGCACCCGGGCCAGGCGCTGCGGGGCGTCGGCGCCCAGCGCCGCGATCTCGGGCTCGTCGGCCCACAGCGCCAGGCACTGGCGCGCGGCGGCCACGGCGTCGAGCGGCTGCGCGCCCAGCTCGGCGGCACGCACCGGCCAGCTCACCGGCACCGGGGGCTCGAACGGCGGCAGCATCGTGGTCGACAGCGTCGAATCGGGGTCGATCTCGGCGGCGTCGGGGCGGCCGGTCAGGCGCTGGAAGAGGTTCTTCACGCTGCGCTCAGCCCGGGAAGTTCTCGGGGAACTTGGCCTTGGCCCGGGCTTCGCTGGGCGCGATGATGTTGCGGCGCACCAGATCGGCCAGGTTCTGGTCGAGCGTCTGCATGCCCAGGTTCTGCCCGGTCTGGATCGACGAGTACATCTGCGCGATCTTGTTCTCGCGGATCAGGTTGCGGATGGCCGAGGTGCCCAGCATGATCTCGTGCACCGCGCAGCGGCCCGAGCCATCCTTGAGCTTGCACAGCGACTGCGAGATCACCGCCACCAGCGATTCGGACAGCATCGCGCGCACCATTTCCTTCTCGGCGGCCGGGAACACGTCGACGATGCGGTCCACCGTCTTGGCCGCGCTGCTGGTGTGCAAGGTGCCGAACACCAGGTGCCCGGTCTCGGCCGCGGTGAGCGCCAGCCGGATGGTTTCGAGGTCGCGCATTTCGCCCACCAGGATCGCATCCGGGTCCTCGCGCAGCGCCGAGCGCAGCGCGTTGGCGAAGCTCAGCGTGTGCGGCCCCACCTCGCGCTGGTTGATCAGGCACTTCTTGCTCTCGTGCACGAACTCGATCGGGTCCTCCACCGTCAACACGTGGCCGAACTCCATCTCGTTGAGGTGGTTGACCATCGCCGCCAGCGTGGTGCTCTTGCCCGAGCCGGTGGGGCCGGTGACCAGCACCAGGCCGCGCGGCTTGAGGGCCAGCTCGCCGAAGACCTTGGGCGCGCCCAGCTGCTCGAGCGTGAGGATCTTGCTGGGAATGGTGCGGAACACCGCTCCGGCGCCGCGGTTCTGGTTGAACGCATTGACCCGAAAACGCGCCAGGCCCTGGATCTCGAAGCTGAAGTCGCACTCGAGCGTGTCCTCGTAGTGCTTGCGCTGCGAGTCGTTCATGATGTCGTAGACCATGGCGTGCACCGCCTTGTGGTCCAGCGCCTCGACGTTGATGCGACGCACGTCGCCATGCACGCGGATCATCGGCGGCAGGCCTGCGGAGAGGTGCAGGTCGGAGGCCTTGTTCTTGACCGAGAAGGCCAGCAATTGCGTGATGTCCACGGGGCAATCCTTGGGGTAGGCACGGGCGCCCAGGCCGCAGGGGCCGCGTCCATGCGGTAGGCTCGAAGCATGATAGCCAGCCTCGAGCACAACTTACAGGGTGTCCGCCAGCGCATGGTTGCCGCCTGTGTCGGCGCGGGGCGGCCCGTGCAGGCCGTCACGCTGCTGGCGGTGAGCAAGACCTTCCCGGCCGACGCGGTGCGCGAGGCCCACGCCGCCGGGCAATGCGCCTTCGGCGAGAACTACGTGCAGGAGGCGCTGGCCAAGATCGAGGCGCTGGCCGACCTGCGCCCGCAGCTCGAATGGCACCTGATCGGCCCGCTGCAGAGCAACAAGACGCGCGTGGTGGCCGAGGCCTTCGACTGGGTGCATTCGATCGATCGGCTGAAGATCGCGCAGCGCCTCTCGGAGCAGCGGCCGCCCGGCATGCCACCGCTGCAGGTGTGCCTGCAGGTCAACGTCAGCGGCGAGGCCAGCAAGAGCGGTGTGGCGCCGGGTGAGTTGCCGGCGCTGGCGCAGGCCGTGGCGGCCCTGCCGAACCTGCGGCTGCGCGGGCTGATGTCCATCCCCGAACCGGTCGAAGGCGACGACGCGCAACGCGCGCCGCACCGCGTGCTGCGCGCGTTGCAGGAACAACTGAACGCCCAGGGCCTGGCGCTGGACACCCTGTCGATGGGCATGAGCGCCGACCTCGAGGCCGCCATTGCCGAAGGCTCGACGCTGGTGCGCGTGGGCACCGCGATCTTCGGCAGCCGCCCGCGACCGGTGGCCGGCTGAGCACGGCGCCGCCGCCAGGGCCGGACGACCCTGGCGGGAGCACGCCGGGCCGCGCCAGGCTCAGGGATACAGGCCGCGCTCCTGGCGTGCGCTGAGGATGCGCTCGCAGGCCACTGCAAAGGTGGCGGTGCGCAGCGAGATCTTGTGCTGGTCGGCGGTGTCCCAGATGTTCTTCAGCGCGCCGACCATGATCTTGTCGAGCCGCACGTTGATCTCGTCCTCGGTCCAGAAGAACGAGCTGAAGTCCTGCACCCACTCGAAGTAGCTCACCGTCACGCCGCCGGCGTTGCAGATCACGTCGGGCACCACCAGGATGCCTCGGTCGGCCAGGATGTCGTCGGCCGTCGGGCCGGTGGGGCCGTTGGCGCCTTCGAGCACCAGCCTGGCCTTCACGCGGCGGGCCCGCTCGGGGGTGAGCTGGCCTTCGAGCGCGGCGGGGATCAGGATCTCGCAGTCGGTGTCCCAGAACTCCTCGTTGCCCAGCACCTCGGCGCCCTTGAAGCCGGCCACGCCGCCGGTGGCCTTCACGTGCGGCATCAGCTCGGCCATGTCGAAGCCGTTGGCATTGAAGATCGAGCCGGTGTGGTCCTGCGCGGCGACGATCTTCGCGCCGGCCTGGTGGAACAGCTCGGCCGCGGCCGAGCCCACGTTGCCGAAGCCCTGCACCGCCACGCGGGCGCCGTTGATGTCCAGGCCCAGGCGCCGCGCCGCCTCGCGGCCGGTGACGAACACGCCGCGGCCGGTGGCCTTGACCCGCCCGAGCGAGCCGCCCAGGTTGATCGGCTTGCCGGTGACCACGCCGGTGGCGGTGGCGCCGATGTTCATCGAGTAGGTGTCCATCATCCACGCCATGATCTGGGCGTTGGTGTTGACGTCCGGCGCCGGGATGTCCTGGTTGGGGCCGATGATGATGCCGATCTCGCTGGTGTAGCGGCGGGTGAGCTTTTCCAGCTCCTTCATCGACAGCGACTTCGGATCGACGCGGATGCCGCCCTTGGCGCCGCCGTAGGGCAGGTTCACCGCGGCGTTCTTGATGCTCATCCAGGCCGACAGGGCCATGACTTCCTCGAGCGTGACGTCCGGGTGGTAGCGCACGCCGCCCTTGCCCGGGCCGCGGGTGAGCGAGTGCTGCACCCGGAAACCCTCGTAGTGGTGAACCGTGCCGTCGTCCATCTCGATGGGCACATCCACGATCAGGATGCGCTTCGGGCGCTTGAGCGTCTCCGCCCAGCGGCCCAGCTTGCCCAGGTACGGGATCACGCGGTCGACCTGGCCGAGGAAGGTGCCCCAGGGGCTTTCGGCGGTCGGGTTCACGTACGACAGAGTCATGGTGGAAGTCTCCTGTTGGGATGGCCGACGATCGGCGGGCTGGGCTGGGCCTCGTGAGCCCGCCCAGGTGCGTTTCGGGCAGCACTGTAGGCCAGCGCCCCAACCTTGTGCGCACCGATGCACGAAAAGCATTGATGTGTCTCAGCGCGGCATGACCAACGGCCGCCCGCCCGTGCGGTCGTGCACGCCCGTAGAGGCAACGCTGAACAAGTCCCTCGCAGCGCGCGCATCCTCGGTTCGGGCGGTCTGCGGCGTTGCAAATCCTCGCGATACCTCAGGGTATCGCTGTGGTTTGCGCCTTGCAGCCCATCCCGAATCGAGGCGCGCGCATCTGCGGGGGCTTATTCAGCGTCGCCTAAACTGGCCCGATGAGCACACCATCCCTTCCGACGCTGGCCTTCATCGGCGGCGGCAACATGGCCAGCGCGCTGATCGGCGGGCTGGTCAGGAACGGCCATCCGGCCGATCGGCTGCTGGTCGTCGAGCCATACGAGGCCCAGCGCGAGCGGTTGGTGCAGCAGTTCGGCGTGCGCGCGCTGCCCGCCGCCGACGCCGGCCTGGCCCAGGCGCAGATGATCGTCTGGGCCGTCAAGCCCCAGGCCTTCACGGAGGCGGCGCGGCCCTGCGCATCCTGGACGGCCGCCGCGCTGCAGCTGTCAGTGATGGCCGGCATCCGCAGCGGCGCGATCGAGCGCGCCAGCGGCAGCGGCCGCATCGTGCGCAGCATGCCCAACACGCCGGCGCTGATCGGCCGCGGCATCGCCGGGCTGTATGCCACGCCGCCGGTCGGCGCCGACGAGCGCGCGCTGGTCGAGCGCGTGCTGGCGCCCACCGGCCAGACGCTGTGGGTGGAGCGCGAGGCCGACCTCGATGCGGTCACGGCCCTGTCGGGCTCGGGCCCGGCCTATGTCTTCTATTTCGTCGAGGCCATGATGGCCGCCGCCGCGCAGATGGGCCTGAGCCCCGAGCAGGGCAAGCGCCTGGCACTGGCCACCTTCGACGGCGCCACCGCGCTGGCCGCGCAATCCGACGAGCCGCCCGAGGTGCTGCGCGAGCGCGTCACCTCGAAAGGCGGCACCACCTACGCCGCACTGCAGTCGATGCGTGCCGACGCGGTGGGCGAGGCGATCTCCAAGGCCGTGCAGGCCGCGCAGCAACGGGCGCGCGAGCTGGGGGATGAGTTCGGGGGCTGAGGCCCCGCCACGATTTGGCACGCAGCCACGGCGCCTGGAGCGTCTCGCTCGCCGCGCCGCAGCTCAGCGCTCACTTCTTCTCGGCGCTCGGGGCCCGGCCCTGAACCGGGGCGCCGTCCTTCTCATCGCTGCGGTCGAAGACCAACGTCTCGCCGAACACCAGCTGGATCCAGGTCGGGTAGGTGTAGGCGGTGCCCTTGTTGTGATCGATGATCGCGCCAATGCCGCCGCCGAAGATGATGTTGCCGGCCAGGCCGGCATTCGCACGCGAGATGGCGCGCGCCACGGCGTCGGGGTTATCCGGGTGGCTGCACGAGATGTCGAGATCCTTGCTCGAGCGCCGAACCTGCGTGGTTTCGCCCGACTTTGCCGTCGAGCTGCCGTAGTCGTTGCTGATCTTGCAGGCGGCGCCAGCCACCGTGGTGCCTGCCGCCGTGCGCGTTTCCAGCTTCAGCGGCTGGGTCGTCTCGTTGACGATCGATGCACAACCTCCCAAACCCAACGCCACAAGCGACAGGCCGATTGCAGTGACTCTCATGATTCCCTCCCCGGGTGATTTCGTGTGGTTGATGAACTTCGAGGTGACGATTCCGATTCCCGCGAAGCCTGGAGACTTCATCCTATTGAAGAAATTGTCCGACTCCAGACATTGTTGCGGGCTGATCACACCCCTGGGTGGGATTGCAATGGGTCATGTGGCATGTTATCTAAGGGATCTAATCGGAAGCCACTCTTAACGCTTGCGCGCTCGACATAGGGTATTCATGAAGATGGCCATCGATTGCGCCTGACGCAGAATCCGAGCCAATACAACGAATGGGATCACCCGAATGGATGGGTCGACTCATGGCGTTGATCAAGTTGGATCACATATGAACTGTTCGATGATGCTCAGGCGGTGGCTGCTGTGCTTGGTCCTGATCGGATCTGGGCTCCTGGGCGGGTGCGCCAGCGTCTACCTCGACAGTGGCGTTCGCGAGGTGCCGCCGCATGAAATGAGGCGGCCCGCAAACCCAGCGCAAGTGCAGCTCTTGTTCGAATTCCAGACCCGTGGAGTGGCAAACGCCGGGGCCACGAAGCACCTGTCGCCCCAGGTACTCGACCAGGTCAAGAGCAGCGGGTTGTTCACACAGGTTTCCGATGTCTACGCGCCAGCCATGGGGGTGCTCAGCCTCAGCATCAACAACGTACCCATGAGCGACGACGCGTTCTCCAAGGGCTTCCTGACAGGGCTGACGCTCGGTCTGGCGGGTAGCCAGGTGGGGGATGGTTACGTCTGCACGGCGACATACACCCCCCCGGGCGGCGGTGCGACTACCACCAAGAGGGCGCGCCATGCGATCTACACGACGGTTGGGGCCACGAGTGGCCCGAGCAACGGCGTCAAGATGGCCAGCATTCAGGAGGCGGTGACCACGATGGTCCGGCAGGTCGTCAGCCAAACCCTGAGTGAGCTGTCATCCGACCCGAAATTCGGTCAATGACATGAGGACGATGGACATGCGCTCGATCTTGAAAGTTTTGAACCGGTCGGCTTTCGGCTGGGCTGGGCGGTTGGTCGCCCTTGGCGTGGTCGCCTTGGCCTCCGGCTGCGCGGCAGTCAAGATGCCTGAGTCGGTCGGCAGCGCAGCCAACCAGCAGAAGCTCCGTGAATTGGCCCCTGTGTCGCAGGGCGTGACGTTTGGTGAATTTACGGCCAGCACCGCCGCACTGGCCGCGGACAAAGGTCTGAGCGTTCGCGGTTCTAACACCATCGAACCGCGGGATGGCAGCTTTGCACGACAGCTTCGCGACCAGCTCGTGGCCGAGTTCAAGGCCGCCGGTCTGTTGAGCGGGTCGGCATCGCTTGCGATCACTGGCGTGGTCACCGACAACCAGCTCGAGGCGCCGATCGGCACGGGCAAGGGGCGGCTCGCCGCGCGCATCCAGGTCCGTCGGGCTGGAACGATTGTCTTTGACAAGGAGATCGTTGCCTCGGCCACTTGGGATTCGCCTTTCGTGGGCGCAACCGCGATTCCGGCAGCGTTCAACCAGTACGGAGCCCTCTATCCGCAACTGGCGGGCAAGCTGATCGATGACCCCGAATTCCGCGCAGCACTGCGGCGCTGACTTATCGCAGCGCCAGATCCGCCGCCACCCCGGCAAACACCGCAAACCCCAGCCAGTGGTTCTGCCGGAACGCGGCGAAGCACCCCTCACGCGTGCGGTGTCGGATCAACGTGTAGTGCCACGCCGCCTGCAGCGCGGCGATGGCGATGCCGGCCAGGAACACGCGGCCCAGGCCCAGCGCATGGCCCAGCCACGCCCATGAGCCCAGGTACAGCGCATAGAACGCCATCACCGCGGCCACGTCGAAGCGGCCCAGCGTGATGGCCGAGGTCTGGATGCCGATCTTCAGGTCGTCGTCGCGGTCGACCATCGCGTACTCGGTGTCGTAGGCCAGCACCCAGCACAGGTTGCCGGCCAGCAGCCACCAGGCGTGCGGCGGCACCGCGGCGCCGATGGCCGACAGGCCCCATTCGCGCCCGCCCAGCGCGGCCGAGAAGGCCATCGGGATGCCGAAGCTGAAGGCCACGCCCAGCACCGCCTGTGGCATGGCCACGAGGCGCTTGGCATAGGGGTAGGCCAATGCGATGGCCAGCGCGGCGAACGACAGCTCGATGGTTGGCGGATTGGTCGTCAGCACCAGGCCGAAGGCCAGAAGCGCCAGCACCGCGCCCACCGCCAGTGCCTCCTTCACGCCGACGCGGCCGGCGGTCACCGGGCGCTCGGCGGTGCGCTTGACGTGCCGGTCGAACTCGCGGTCGGCCACGTCGTTGGCGCAGCAGCCGGCCGAGCGCATCAGGATCGTGCCCCCCACGAACACCGCCAGCAGGTGCCAGCCCGGAAAGCCGTCGGCCGCGATCCACAGCGCCGACAGCGTGGGCCACAGCAGCAGCAGCCAACCCGCCGGGCGGTTCCAGCGGATCACTTCGAGGTACAGCGCGAGGCGCGAGGGCGGGGCGTGGGGCACGCAGGGATTATCGGCACGCGGGGAGGCAGATCCATGCCACGGCTGGGGTCCGTCGCGGGGCCCGCAGGCTGATCAGCGCTCGATGTGGCGAATCCCGATCTGGCTCTGCCCGTTGTGGCGCTGCCCGACCGCGCGCCGCCGAGCCGGCGGTTCAATCGCCCATGCGCTTCTGGAACACCAGCCCCGCGTGCTCGCGCAGGGCATGGAACTTGATCTTCGGCCAGTTGGTCTCGATGGCGCGCAGCTCGGGCGCGTACTCCACCAGCAGCGTCGGCGCGTCCACCGCATCGTGGGCCATGCGGTGGCTGTTGGCATCGATGAAGCGCTGCAGCTCGCGGTCGCCGCCATCGGCCTCGTCGCAGGTCACCCAGCGCGCGATCGAGAAGCGGCAGGGGCTGATGCGCGCCTTGCAGCCGTATTCGTGCTCCAGCCGGTGCGCCACCACCTCGAACTGCAGCTGGCCCACCGCGCCCAGCATCAGCACCGAGCCGGCCACCGGGCGGAAGACCTGGATCGCGCCCTCCTCACCCAGCTGCTGCAGCCCGGCCTTGAGCTGCTTGGTCTTGAGCGGATCGGCCACCTCGACCATGCGGAACATCTCGGGCGCGAAGAACGGCAGCCCGGTGAACTGCAGGCCCTCGCCCTCGGTCAGCGTGTCGCCCAGCTGCAGCACGCCGTGGTTGGGGATGCCGATGATGTCGCCGGCAAAGGCCTCGTCCAGCAGCTCGCGCTTCTGGCTCATGAAGGCCACCACGGTGTTGGGCCGCAGCGTCTTGCCCGAGCGCACCACCTTCAGGTTCATGCCGCGCTCGAAGCGGCCCGAGGCCACGCGCAGGAAGGCGATGCGGTCGCGGTGCGCCGGGTCCATGTTGGCCTGGATCTTGAACACCACGCCGGTGAACTTGCCCTCATCGGGCGTCACCTGGCGCTGGATGGCCGGCCGCGGGCCCGGCGGCGGCGCCAGCTCGACCAGCGCATCGAGCACCTCCTGCACGCCGAAGTTGTTGATCGCCGAGCCGAAGAACATCGGCGTCTGGCGGCCGGCCAGGAACTCGCTCTCGTCGAAGGTTGGCGCGGCCTCGCGCACCAGCTCGATCTCGCCGGCGGCCTGCTCGAAGGCCGCGCCGAAGCGCTGGCCCAGCAGCGGGTTGGCCACGCCGTCGATGATCTCGTCGTCACCCCCCACGCGGTCTTCGCCCGGGCGGAAGACGCGCATCTGGTCGCGGCGCAGATCCAGCACGCCGCCGAAGACCTTGCCCATGCCCACCGGCCAGGTGAAGGGCACCACCGTCATGCCGAGCTCGCGCTCGATCTCGTCCATCAGGGTGAGCGGCTCCTGCACCTCGCGGTCCATCTTGTTGACGAAGGTGAGGATCGGCGTGTTGCGCGCCCGGCACACCTGCAGCAGGCGCCGCGTCTGCGGCTCGACGCCGTTGGCCGCGTCGATCACCATCAGCGCCGCATCCACCGCGGTGAGCACGCGGTAGGTGTCCTCGCTGAAGTCCTGGTGGCCGGGGGTGTCGAGCAGGTTGATCACGCAGTCGCGGTACTCCATCTGCATCACCGACGAGGCCACCGAGATGCCGCGCTGCTTCTCGATCTCCATCCAGTCGCTGGTGGCGTGGCGGCTGGCCTTGCGCGCCTTCACCGAGCCGGCGATCTGGATGGCGCCGGAGAACAGCAGCAGCTTCTCGGTCAGCGTGGTCTTGCCCGCGTCGGGGTGGGAAATGATGGCAAACGTGCGTCTGCGCCTGACCTCACTGAGGATTTGCTCGTTCGACATCGCCAAAGAACCCCGTTATGTGCACAGCCATGCAGGCATTTCTGAAGGTGCCCATCGCTGCGGCACGTCGGCCCTCTTTCGCTGACGATTGAGAATCCCCTGCCTGGGCCTCCAAACGGCGGAAATTCTAGCACACGCTTCTTGTAATTGGCCTTCAAGAGCATATTAAGTGACTTAGAATGCTCTCAAGAGCGTTTGTGAGCGTTCTCCTCCTGTCCACACATGGGTGGAGGTGAACGCCACGTCCAGGAAGAGGTGTTCCGATGACTGCCCGCAACAAGCTGCTCACTGCGCCACCCTACGCTGTCGAGAAGACGCTGAAAGGGCTGGGTGCGAATCTGCGCACGGCGCGGCTGCGGCGCAACCTCACCATTGGCGAGATGGCCGAGAAGATCGGCACTGGCGAGCGAGCCGTGGCCGACGCCGAGAAGGGCAAGCCCTCGACCGGCATCGCCGTCTACGCGGCGCTCCTTTGGGCGCTCGACCTGCTCGATCAGCTGGACCTTGTCGCCGCGCCCGAGCGGGATCAGGAAGGGCAGACCCTGGCGCTTTCGCGCGAGCGGGGCCGCGCCCGCCCGAAGACGGGGCTGAGCAATGACTTCTGAAGCGCAGGCCGACTGCTTCGTCTACATCACGCTGCCCGGAGAGACCGAGCCCGTCACGGCTGGCTGCTTCGCGCTCTCTGTTGACCGGCGGGGTGTGCCCGAGGGGCGCTTCGTCTACGGGCGCAGCTACCTGGAGCGCCCGAATGCCGTGGCGCTTGACCCTGTCGAGCTGAAGCTGGCCCCGCGCACCTATGCAACAGCGTCGATGGGCGGCGTCTTCGGCGCGCTGCGCGATGCGAGTCCGGATCACTGGGGGCGCCGGGTGATCCAGCGCCACCTCGGCAAGGCACAGCCCGGTGAGATGGACTACCTGCTGTACTCGCCCGATGACCGGGCGGGCGCACTTGGCTTCGGGCTTGGCCAGGCCCCCCCTGCCCCGAAGCGCACCTTCAACCGCACGCTCGATCTGGCAATGGTGCAGACGATCGCCGACGCCATCGTGGCCGACGAGGACCAACCCGCCGCCGGTGGTGCCGGCGTTGCCGTTGCTGATCACGATCAGGTCGAGAAGCTGATGGTGATCGGCACATCGATGGGCGGCGCACGCCCCAAGGCCGTGGTCGAAGACGACGACGGCCTCTGGATCGCGAAATTCAACAGGCCGGACGACCCCTGGAACAACGCTCGGGTCGAGCATGCCATGCTGGTCCTCGCGCGCGCCTGCGGGCTTGTCACGGCAGAAAGCCGGGTTGTCGATGTCGCGGGGCGCGATGTGCTTCTGGTCAAGCGCTTCGACCGCGAGAAGACCAATGCGGGCTACCAGCGCTCGCGCATGGTGAGCGCCTTGACCCTGCTGCGGGCGGAGGACACCTACCAGTCCCGCGACAAGTGGTCGTACGTCCTGCTGGCTGAAGAGCTGAGGCGTGTGTGTGCCCGGCCCCGGCAAAGCACTTCTGAGCTGTTCCGCCGGATGTGCTTCAACGCGCTGATCTCCAACGTCGATGATCACCCACGCAACCATGCAGTCCTCGCGCGCGCTGCCGACTGGAGCCTCTCGCCTGCCTATGACCTGACGCCTGCGGTACCGATCAGCCTCGAGCGGCGCGATCTGGCGATGGAGTGCGGCGATGCGGGCCGCTTCGCGAATGCGGAAAACCTTCTCTCGCAAAGCGCCCGCTTCCTGCTCGATGCGGCCGAAGCTCGTGCGCTCATCGATGAAATGGAAGCGCAGGTGCGCGGCTCCTGGTACGCGCTGGCGCGCACGGCGGGCGTGAGCGCGCGGGACTGCGACAAGATCGCCTCAGCGTTTGCCTACCCCGGATTCCGCGAAGGGGGAGAGCTGCAGCGATGAAGAAGGACAAGGACTTCGCGACGTCAACTTTGCGGTAACCGACGCGCCTACCCTTTGCTGCTGAGCGCCCCCCAGGGCCGGGCTGCGCGCAGCCCGGCCCTGGGGGGCGCACAGAGGCCACGGCGGAGGTGGCAGATGATCGTGAACGTGCGGCAGCGGCGCACCGGGAGCCAGACAACGTGCAACTGGCGAGGCCCATGTGGCCAACCGCGCCCTGAGGGTCATCACCCGCTATGATCCTGGTCCGCAGGTCGGGCGAATCGTGCAATCCGACAATGCGGATTCCGGCATCGACCTGCTGTTGGCACCACCCACGCAGCGCGCCGACGGTCAGGCCGGCAATGCGCCGTTGGGCAAGCGGCACTCCATTTCGAATGGACCAAGCTCATCCTGCGAGGCCATCATTCGTCGCAACATCCGTCCGAGCCAAGAGGTGCATTCCGTGGCGACCTTCAAGCCCTTCCAGGCCAACGATCACATGATCCGCCGCCGCGGATTCACGCTGCTGGAGTTGCTGGTCGTGGTGGCCATCATTGCCCTGCTGGCAGCCTATGTCGGGCCGCGCTACTTCAGCCAGGTGGGGCGGTCTGAGCAAAGTCTGACCCGCTCGCAGATCGAGGCCTTCAGCCGTGCGCTCGGAGCCTATCGCCTCGACATGGGCGCCTATCCCAGCACGGAGGAGGGCCTCGCCGCACTGGTGACGCGCCCGGCCGGCGCGGCCAAGTGGAACGGCCCCTACCTCGAGAAGGCCGTCCCCAAGGACCCCTGGGGGCACGCCTACATCTACCGGGCACCGGGTGCCGCCAACGCCGATTTCGATCTGATCTCGTATGGCAAGGATGGCCAGCCCGGCGGCGATGGTGAGGCTGCCGACATTCTCAACCGCTAGGAGTGTGGGCGGCTGAATGACGCGCGTTGCGCCGTCCACGTTCCCGTTCTCCAGCAAGACGGGCTGTACTTTGAGTCGACAGACCGATGCCTCAATGCGTCGGCTTGATGCCTCTCGAGGTGAGGCATAGGGCAAACTCTGCGGTTGATTAACTCACGGGATGGCATCATGGTCCCACACGCCGTGACCAGCTTCTTGCAGTACCCATGCATTTTCGGATTCGCGCCCTGGATGAGGTGACGCAGCGAGTTGTCAGCACATCGCTGGAGGCTGCCGACGAGGCCGACGCGCTGCAGCGCTTGCGCGAGCGGCGCCTCACTCCCATCAGTACTTGCCTCGCCCATGCCAGCGGGCCGGGATTGCGGGCGGGCTGGCTCGGTGTCGCGCTCCGGGGCCGCACGCCGAGCTTTCCTGTTGAGCTCTTGGCGCAGGAGCTGCACGCGCTGGTCAGCGCGGGCTTGAGCCTCACCGAGAGCCTGGAGGCCATCGCCGACAAGGAGCAACAGGCAGAGCGCAGCGCCGTGCTGGCGCGCCTGCTCACGTCGCTGCGCGAGGGTCGCCGCTTCTCGGTGGCGCTGCGGGCGCAGGGGCAGTTGTTTCCGGCGCTGTTCATCGGAGTGGTCGAGGCGGCTGAAAACACCGGTGAGTTGGCTGGTGCGCTTGAGCGCTACATCGCCTATGCCCAACGTCTGCAAGCGGTGCGCCAGAAGATGATCAGCGCGGCCATCTACCCAGCCGTCCTCTTGAGCGTGGGCTCCCTCGTCGCGTTGTTCCTGATCGGCTGGGTGGTGCCGCGCTTTGCCGCCGCCTATCGCGGCGGCGGGCGCAGCTTGCCTTGGGGCTCGCAACTGCTCCTGCAATGGGGCGAATTCGCGAGCCGCAATGCGCTGTCGCTGACAGCTTGCCTGGGGCTGCTTCTCTTGGGCGCGACGCTGTGGGTCGGGTCAATGAAGCGCCGCGGCGTCTGGCCACGCCTGGTCGGCCTGGCGCCTGGGATGGCACGTTGGTTGGAGCTGCTGACGCTGTCGCGCCTGTACCTCACGCTGGGGCTGTTGTTGCAGGGCGGGCTCCCCATTCGGCCCGCGTTGGCATTGGCGCGCTCTGTGCTGCCCGGCAGCCGTGCACCATCGGTGGATGAAGTGTCTGTCCGCCTGGGCGAAGGTTGGTCCGTCTCGAGCGCCATGCAGGCTGCCGGGCTGACGACGCCGATTGCCCTCCGCTTCCTGCGCGCCGGCGAGCGCTCGGGGCAACTGCCTCAAATGCTGCATCGCGCGGCGAACTATCATGAGGCCGAGACGGCACGCTGGATGGAGCGCTTCTCCCGCGCCTTCGAGCCGATGCTCATGACGGCCATCGGCTTGGTCATCGGGCTGATTGTTCTGCTGCTGTACATGCCGATCTTCGAGTTGGCGGGCAGCCTGCAATGAACGCGCCCGGCCTGCCGCCGCTGGGCGCCGAACTCCTCGGGCAGCTGCGCTCCGGCCGTGGGGCAGCCATACGCACACTGGCCCGCGCCACCGATGTCTCGGAGCGCGAGGCTGCCGCGCGGCTGGCCGATGCCTTGGCCATGCCCTGCCTCGAGACCAGCGAGTTGAAGCGCCGGCAGCCGGCTTTCGACCGTCTGCCGTTGGCGCGCGCACAGCAGCGGCGGGCCGTGCTGCTGCATGCTCTGGCGCCCGACGATGGCGACGCCGCCTATGTGGCCGTGCTGCCCGACCCGTTCGACCGCGACCTGCAACGCCAGCTCGAGGCCTGGGCCGACGCACCGGTTCGCCTGGCGCTGGCAACGCCTGACGACATCCACGCCTACCTCAACCAGCACGAGGCCGGCGCCCGCGCCATCGACGAGGGGCTGGGCGAGCTGCCACTCGCCGATCCGGCGGCCGAACCGGCGCAAGAGGTTTTGTCGCTGGCTGCGCTGGACGAGGCCAGAAGCCCCGCGGTACGGTTGCTCAACTCCACGCTGTACGACGCCTTGCGTGCCGGCGCCAGCGATGTGCACCTGGAGGCCACGGCCCACGGCATGGACGTGAGGTACCGCATCGACGGCACGCTCGATACCGCCGCACAACCTCCTGGCCGCACCTTGGCCGAACAGGTGATTTCCCGCCTGAAGGTGCTTGCCGCGCTGGACATCGGCGAGCGCCGGGTGCCGCAGGACGGCAGCTTCCGGGTGCTGGCGCAGGGCCGCAGCATCGATCTGCGCGTCTCCGTGATGCCCAGCGTGCATGGTGAAGATGCCGTGGTACGTATTCTCGACAAGCAGTCCGTCATCGAGATGCACGGAACGCTCACCTTGGAGGCGCTGGGCTTTGACGCCGGGTCACTGGCGGCGTTGCGCGAGCTGGCCGAGGCGCCCTATGGCCTGCTGCTGGTGACCGGCCCCACCGGCTCGGGCAAGACCACCACGCTGTACGCCGCGTTGTCTGAAACGCTTACCGGCCGAGACAAGATCATCACCATCGAAGATCCGGTGGAGTACCAGCTGCCGGGGGTGTTGCAGATCCCCGTCAACGAGAAGAAGGGGCTGACCTTCGCGCGCGGTCTGCGCTCGATCCTGCGCCACGATCCCGACAAGATCATGGTCGGCGAAATACGCGACCGTGAAACCGCCGAGATCGCGGTGCAATCGGCGCTCACCGGCCACCTGGTGCTGTCCACGGTGCATGCCAACAACGTTTTCGATGTCTTCGGCCGTTTCACGCACATGGGCCTGGATCCGTACGCGCTGGCCTCGGCACTGAACGGCATCTGGGCCCAGCGCCTGCTGCGCGTGAACTGCCCACACTGCACTCGGCCCTACGAGCCTGCCGCCGACGAGCTGCGCCGCGTGGGCCTGGCGGCACCGCAAGCGTCTGACGGCTTCAGCTTCCGCCGTGGGCTCGGCTGCGGCGATTGCCGCGGAACGGGCTTCAAGGGCCGGCGCGCGGTGGCCGAGTTCCTGCGCCTGGACGACGAACTGCGCGAACTCATCGCCGCCAAGGAGCCGGTGCGCAGCCTCAAGCAGGCCGCGCATCGGCGCGGTCTGCGCAGCCTGACCGAGGTCGCACTCGATCTTGTTCGTGCCGGCGTCACAACCGTCGAGGAGGTCAGGCGTGTCACCGTGGCGGCGTAAGCGCGGGGGCATCGGCCTGACGCGCCGTGACCTGGCCTATCACGTGGGCATCAAGGACGTGGGCATCAAGGTAGACGGCGGTGATGCGCTGCTCCGGGCGTCGAACCTGGCCGATGATGCGGGCGGCGCCTCGGAGCCGGCAAGATGCGCAGGGCACTGGGATGCGCAAGGCCTACAGGCCGCTTTGTTGCAGGTTTTTGCGGCAGAGCCGTCGGTCCGGGCCTGGACACTGGCCATGGCACCCGACGCCGCCGTCCCGTTCACCCTGCGCGCCCCCGATGGCGTGCGCAGCGTCGGCGAGCTGCAGCAGCTTGGGCAATTGATTGCGGCCCGGCTGTTCGGGGAAGCGCCGCACCACTGGGCGGTGGCGGCTGACTGGCAACTGCGCGGCGCCAGCCTGTGCAGCGCCGCACCGGCCGCGTGGGTGGCCGCAGCGCACCATGCGGCTCGCCAGGCGGGATGCGCCCTGCAGGTGGTGGCGGCAACCGATCTGAGCTACGTGCAGTTGTGGGAGCGCGGCGGCCGGCACCACGGCTGCCTGGCATGGCCCATGCCCGGCTTTCTGATGCTCGCCATGGCCTCGGAGGGTGTGTTGCAGGGGCTGAGGTGCCTGCGCATGCCCGGCCATCCGGAGCCCGCCGCATGGGCTGCCGTTGCGGCTGCCGAGCTGGCGCGCGAGGCGGTGCTCGAGGGTCGCCACGCCGGAACGTTAACGTTTGCTTGGCCTGGGGCCGAGACGGGGTCGGCGGCGGCTTCACCAACGGGTGAGGAGAGCCCCATTCAGTGGCTGGACGCTCGCGGCGTGTTGCCCGTACTGCCGGCCCTGGGTGCGGCCGCAGCGGCCTGGTCGGCCCGCATCGCCTTCGAGGGCGCCGCGTGAGGCGGCCATCGGTCGTGGGCTTTGCGCCGGTTCGCGACGCATGGCTGTGGGGGTACGCACCCTCGCGGGCGGCGCGCCGGCTCAGCCGGGGGCTGCTCGCTGCGTCGTTGGGCCTTGTGGCCTGGTCGGCGGCATGGTGGTGGCAGCAGTCGACCGTGCCGCCGGCCGCCTCGCCACGGATGGCGCCCATCGTCGCTGACCGGCCTTCGGATGTGGGCCCCACCGCAGCCTGGTTGCAAGCCGACCGGATGCGGTTCAACCGCATCGTGGCCCAGCTCAACACCCCTTGGGCCGCGATCTTCGAATCGCTCGAGCGCATGGCCACGCCCAAGGTGTCGGTGGTCTCGGTGGAACCTGATGCCGATCGGAGCACGGTACGGGTGCAGATCGAGGGGCCGGTGCTCGACGATCTTCTGCAAAGTGTTCAGCACATGCAGGGCGCAACACCCCTCGGGCAGGCGCGCCTCGTACAGGTCGAAGAGAGAGCCGGGCCAGCCGGGCCGGCGGGAGTGCCCATGCCGCACCTCGACTTCGAGCTCGAGGTGGCCAGATGAACAAGGCGGCCGCCACGAGCCCACTCACGCCACCGGCCGATGTGGTGGTGGCCGGCCCGGCGCGGGCCGCCTGGCTGTGGGCCCGAGTCTCTCTGGCGCTGTGGCGCCACGGGGCATGGCTGCCGTTGGTGATGCTGCTGGTTGCCGCGGCGGCCGGGGTGGCCTGGCTGGCCGCCCAGCAGCGCCTTGCCGCGCAGGCGGCTGCGCGCCAACAGCCGAACAGCGCGGCATCCGCGCCAGCCCGCACAACAGAACCCCACCCCGACACCGTCGCGCGCGAGGCGCTGTGGCAAGTGCTCCCGCCCGCAACCCAGGCCGCCGCGCAAGTGCGTCGATTGGTGGCGGCAACCCATGAGGGCCTGGCCTGGAAGAGCGCCGAGTTCCACTACACCGATGATGCCCGGCTGGGGGTGACGCGCCTGCAGATCACACTGCCTACGCAAGGGCGCTACTTCGAACTGCGCCAGGCGCTGGATCGCGCCCTGCGCGAGATGCCCAACCTCTCGCTCGACCAACTCATGATCCGGCGCCAGGCGCCGGGGCAAGGCCCTATTGAAAGCCGTCTGCGCCTGTCGATTTGGATGCGCGACAGTGGGCCGCAGGCCCCGGCTTCCGGGGCCGGGGCGCGATGAGACCCGGCATGGTCCGCACAGCACGTGTGCGATGGGCGCTGTGGCTGCTCGGGCTGGGCGGGGCAGGCTGGCTCGTGCTGTTTGGCGACAAGCCGGCGCCCGTTGAACTGGTCGGGCCGACGCCACGCCCAACAACCGCCGGCCCCGAGGCCGGCACGCCGGCAGGCGCGGCGGCAAGCGCCCTGCCCTCGCGGGCCGCAGCGCCGGCGCGGGCGCCGGCGGGTGCCCGTTCCGAGCCGCTGGCCCTGTTGATCCATCGGGCATTGCTGGCCAGTGCCGCAAGCCCACGCGCGGATCTGTTCGCGGCGCCGCGATGGGCCGCCCTGCCGCCGCCCAGCGCGCCGCCGAGTGCCGCCGCACCGTTGCCGGTGCCCACGGCCGAGCACACCTACAAGGTGCTCGGCAAGAAGCAGGAAGGTCAGGCATGGGAGGTGTTTCTTGGCCGCGCGGAGCAGAGCTTTGTGGTGCGTGCCGGCGACACCCTGGAAGGCACATGGCGCATCGAACGCATTCAACCCCCAGAGATGACATGGACGCATCTGCCCTCAGGGCAGCAACAGACGATGCCGATCCACGAAGCCCGATGAACAAGCGAATCACCACACGGCGTACGCTGCGGTTGACCGTTAGTGTCTGGATGTGCCTGGCGCTGGCCGCGGGCCTGTGGGGCTGCGCCGCCCAGACGGCCTATCGCGAAGGGCAGGAGCGCGCTGCCGAGGGCCATTGGCCACAGGCCCTTCAGCGCTTCGCCGAGGCGGCGCGCCTGGAGCCCGGCTCGGCGCAGTACCGGATCGCCGAGTTGCGGGCGCGTGATCGCCTGGTGACCGATGCGCTGCAGCGCGGCGATCGGGCCCGTGAGCAAGGGAAGGCGGCCGAGGCTGAAGAGGCCTATCGCACGGCACTCACGCTGCATGCCTCCAACGAACGTGCCCTGCAGGGCCTGCGACTGCTCGATCAGCATCAACGCCTCGGCCGGATACTCAAAGCCGCCGAAGCGGCGATGGCGCGAAGCGATTGGGTGAATGCGCGGGCCCGGCTTCAGGAGGTGCTGCACGAGGAACCCCGGCACCGCCGGGCGTCCGAGCTGCTGCACCGGGTGACCGAGGCGGCGCGGGTGGCCGACGAGTCGGCAGAACCGAATCTGTCCGAGGCCTACCGCAAGCCGATCTCCATCGAATTCAGGGATACGCCGATCAAGACTGTGTTCGAAGTGCTGGCGCGCTCATCGGGCTTGAACTTCGTCTTCGACAAGGAGGTGCGCGCCGACCAGAAGGTTTCCGTGTATCTGAAGAACTCGAGCGTCGAAGCCGCGGTGAACACGGTGCTGGCCACCAATCAGCTCGACCAGAAGGTGATCGATGCCCACACGGTGATGGTCTACCCCAACACGCCGGCCAAGCAGAAGGAGTACCAGCCGCTGGCCGTGCGCAGCTTCTACCTGGCCAATGCCGACGCCAAGACCGTGTCGAACACCTTGAAGTCGCTGCTGAAGATGCGCGATGTGGTGGCCGATGAGAAGCTCAACCTGGTCATCGTGCGCGATACGCGCAATGCCATCCGGGTGGCCGAAAAGGTCGTCGCATTGCACGATGTTCCAGAGGCCGAAGTGATGCTCGAGGTGGAGGTCATGGAGGTCAAGCGAACGCGCCTGCTCGATCTGGGCGTGCGCTGGCCTGAGCAGCTCAGCCTGACCCCGCTGCCCGCGGCGACAGGGGGCACGCTGACCCTGGCCGATCTGCGCCACCTGAACGCCTCGGGCGTTGGTGCCACGTTGGGGTCGGCGTCGATCAATGCCCGCAAGTCCGACACCGATGCCAACATCCTCGCCAATCCGCGCATTCGCGCCCGCAACCGCGAAAAGGCCAAGATCCACATCGGCGAGCGGGTACCCAACATCACCACCACCTCAACCTCCACCGGCTTCGTGTCGGAATCGGTCAACTACGTGGATGTCGGCCTGAAGCTCGATGTCGAGCCCACCATCTACCTCGACGACGAGGTGGGAATCAAGATAACGCTTGAAGTCAGCAGCATCATCAGCCAGGTTCAAACCAAGTCCGGCACCCTGGCCTATCAGATCGGCACCCGCTCCGCCACGACGGTGTTGCGGCTGAAGGATGGCGAGAACCAGGTGCTCGCGGGGCTGATCAGCGACGAGGAACGCAGCACCGCCAACAAGCTGCCGGGCCTCGGGGAGGTGCCGCTGCTGGGCCGCCTGTTCGGCAACAGCGCCGATGACGCGAACAAGACCGAGGTGGTGCTGTCGATCACGCCCCGGGTGGTGCGCAATCTGCACCGCCCTGCAGCGGCTGCCCAGGAGTTCGATTCGGGCACCGAATCCGAGATCGGCGGGCGCGGCACCGATCGCGGTGCCGGGGCGGCGGCCCCGGTGGGCCAGCGCATGCCCGGGGCTGTTGGTGAACCAGGCAATGCCCCACCCGCCATGCCCACCACGGCGAACAGCTCCACCGGCGTGGGTTCGGGCAGCACCGCGGCCACGCCTGCCGCAACCGCCACCGGCATGGGCATGGCCGAGGTCATCAGCGGCACGATGGCGGGCGCCGGTGTGGTGCAGGCGCAGTGGATCGGCCCCTCGAAGGCACAGATCGGGCAGACGCTGAAGATCGAGGTTCTGCTGCGAGCCGATGAGCCGGTGATGGCCGCACCCATGGTGATCGGGTTGGATCCGCAAGTGTTCCAGGTGACGGGGGTGGGCGAGGGGCCCTTCCTGCGACAGGGGGGTGCGGTGACGGGCTTTTCGAGCCAGGTCGATCCGTCGGGCAAGGTGACCATCACCGCCAGCCGTGCCGGCGCCTCGGGCGCAACGGCGCCGGCCGTTGCGGCCGAGCTCACGCTCAAGGTGCTGGCCAGGCCGCCGGGCGGCACCACCCGCATCGCGCTTCAAAGCCTCGCGGCCATGGGCGTGAACGGGCAGGCATTGCGGGGCCAGCTGCCCCCGGCGCTGGAGCTGGCCATCCAGCCGTGAGCCCCGCCACTCATGAACCCACGCATGCCCTCGACCCACCCAGCCCGGCAACCCATGGGCTTCACGCTGATCGAACTGCTCGTCACGCTGGCCCTGCTGTCGGTGCTCGCTGTCTTGACGATACCGATTGCGCAAACCCAGGCCCAGCGCATCAGGGAGCAGGAGCTCCGATGGGCGCTGAAGGAGATTCGCGGCGCCATCGACGCCCACAAGCGCGCCTTCGACGAGGGCCTCATCGAGCGCACCGTGGGTGCCACCGGCTACCCGCCGAATCTGCAGACCCTGGTAGACGGCCTGGAAAACCAGCGCGATCCCCAACGCCGCAAGATCCATTTCCTGCGCCGCATTCCGCGCGACCCGTTCTCGAGCGACAACGCCCAACCCGACGCGGCTACATGGATGCTGCGCAGCTATGCCAGCGAGGCCGACGATCCGAGGGAGGGTGACGACGTGTACGACGTGATCTCCCGCAGCGCGCTGGTTGGGCTCAACGGCGTGCCCTACGCCAGATGGTGAGCATCTCATCAGGGCCGCGCGGCCCGAATGCCGGTGCCTGCCGGTGCCGCGGGAGCGGTGCGCCCGGGTTCACGCTGATCGAGTTGCTGGTGGTGCTTGCCATCGTTGCCACGCTGCTGTCTCTGGTGGTGCCGCGCTACTACAGCAAGATCGATGCCACCAAAGAGCTGGTGCTCACAGAGAACCTGCGCACCACGCGCCAGGTGATCGGCAAGTTCCATGCCGATACCGGACGTTATCCGCAAAGCCTCGAAGAACTGGTGCGCCGACAGTACCTGGCGGGGTTGCCCATGGACCCCATCCTCGAATCCGCCACCGCCTGGATCGTGATCCCGCCGCCGGATGGATTCGAGGGCACGGTGTACGACATTCGAAGCGCGGCCCAGGGTGCCGGCCCGAGCGGAGTGGCCTATGGGCAGCGCTGACGCTCCACGCAGCGGCAAAGCCGCCAAGCGGGGCGCAACGCGCGGCTTCAGCTACCTGCTGGTGCTGGTGGTGATTGCCGCGCTGAGCGTGGCCGCTGCGTACTCGCTGCAAATCGGCCACACGCTGCAGCGCCGGCAGGCCGAAGAAGCCCTGCTGGTTGCCGGCGAAGAGTTTGAACGCGCGTTGGCGAGCTACCGTCTCGCCGGCGCTTCGGGCATGCTTGGGGCCCCCACTTCGCATCGGCCGGCCGACCTGCAGGCGCTGCTGCGCGATCCGCGCGTCCCCGGCATTCGCAGGCACCTCAGGCGCATCCCCGCCGACCCCTTGACGGGCCGCGCCGACTGGGGATTGGTTCGCGACGCGGATGGCCGCATTGCCGCGGTGTTCAGTCTGGCCCCCGGCCTGCCGATCAAGCGTGCCGGCTTCAGCCCCAGGCAGCAGGGCTTCGAGGAAGCGCCGGCCTATTCGGCCTGGCGCTTCGGTGAAGGCGTGCCGCCGGCTCCAGTGGTGCGCCCATAACCCCACCCCGCGCGAAGGCGCCGATGGCCAGCCCCAGACCCACCAGAAGCAGCGCGCCGGGCTCATCAGCCGCGCAGGTTGCCTGCCCCACCGACAGACAAATCGACCCGACCTGCAAGTCGAGCGAGCCGAACCCCAAGCCAACGGCATTGCGCTCGAAGAGGCTGTCCGGACCCAACGATAGAACCGCCGTGCCATCGCTCGCCGCCAGGAAGTCGATCCTGAACAGCTCGAACTCGTCGGCCTGGGAAAGCGCCAAGGCGGCATCGTCAGCCAGGGCGACCGCTTGAACCCCGAGGTTTCCATGGTCCAGCGTGTCCCAGTCGACCAGCGGATCGACTCCGAGGTGCCCGCCCAGTTCGGCCTGTAGGCCGCCGGCGTCCAGCGTCACCCATTGAAGCACCAGCGGGTCGTACCGGAAGTTGAAGTCCAGGCCCGCCAAGATCTCGGCCTGCAGGCCTCTGATCGAAACAAGCACAGAGATGGTCTCGCCAAGATCGACGTGACTGGCGTTCGACGTGAAGACCAGCGTTGGAGATGCGGCGGCCTGGGTGGCCAGGAGCGGCCAGATCAGGGCCAAAGCCCATTGGCACAACCTGTTGCCCCAGGGCCGGCGTGGGCGGCTTGCAGCGCTGATGTTCATGGACGACGACGACTCGAATCAATGCTTTGTGGGCGCCCCCACAGGGTGCGGCTGGTGCGCGACGACAGCTGCCATGCCGCCGATCGCGACCACACAAGCGCTTCCTGCGTGATGGGCGATCCGCCTCAATTCAAGTGTTGATCAAGTGATGTGGATGTGCAGCCCTGTCTTCGAGGGGGATGTATCGTTTGCCCAACATCGGGGTTTACAGGAGTGTTGACGTTTCATCAGACCCCACTAGCATCGCCTGACCCGGGGCGGCAATGCCCGACGGCATGAGCATGGAAGCGTCAAGCGCCGCCACGCTCGACAAGGGAGGAATTGGCCGATGTGGATCGCAGCACGCTGGACGCGCGCAGTGGTGGTGGCGTTGTCCATCGTGGTACCGATGCTGGGCTTTGCGCAGCTGGCGCCGGAGCTGCAGCGAGGCCTGGATTGGCTCAAGAGCCTGGTGAGCAGCGCCACCGTACGAGGTGAGGCATCTGCGGTCGCCAACGTGGTGCAGGTTCGTGGTGAAGCCGCGGAAACGCTCAGGGCCCTGGCCAGCCTGCCTGCGCCGCTGGCCGCCGCGGTGTATGCCCACGATGCCGATGCCGCCGAGGTCGATACCGAGACAGTGGCCCGGCGGGTGATTGCCGGGGTTTCCACCGGCGCCGATGTGCAGCCGCTCCTGTCGTCCCTGCTTGCCAGGCAGTCTTCGGAAGGGGGCTTCGGCGGTGGGCCGGCGCATGCATCGCACGCCCTGGATACGGCCTGGGCCATCTTGGCGCTGGCTCGGGCCGGGCGGGTGGCCGCCGACGAGACCGTGCGCGCCAGAGACTGGCTGGCCAGACAGGTACAGACCCAAGGGGCCCTCGCGGGCGCCATTGTCGAAGGCCCCGGCGTGCACCCGTGGACGCCTCTGATGAGGCTGTATGTCTCGGCCATGAGCAGCCTGGCGCTGCAAACCGGCAGTGAGTTGTCCAGCGGGCAGGCGGTCAAGCTGCTGAGCGCCTGGTTGGCCTCGATGCAGGGGCCCGACGGCGGCTGGGCCGCCGACAGCCTGGTCACCGCGTGGGTCTTGCAGGCGCTGACGCCTGTCACCAGTGATGCAGGGTTGAAGAGTGCGGCGAGCAGCTTTCTGCGATCCAAACAGGCCGCAGACGGCAGTTGGGGTGCAGATCCATTCATCACCGCGCTGGCGCTGCGCGCGCTGGCGGCCCAGTCGGGCTCCGGGGTGTCCGGCGGTCAGTCCGCCATCCAGGGCGCACTGGTCGATGCGGTCTCCGGCTTGCCGGTGGCGGGGGCTTCAGTGTCTGCAGAGGCCGGGGTGGGTGCCGGCACATCGCCGGGTCCGACGGTCAGCGACGCACAGGGGCAGTTCTCGTTCACCAGCCTGGCGGCCGGCAGCTATACCTTGAAGGTCAGCCGTGCGGGCTATCAGCCATTGACATTGTCGGTTGGCCTTGCCGCTTCTCAGACGGCCGCCTTGGGCCTGCTGAAGCTGCAGCCGCTCACCACGTCGGCCATGGTTCGAGGAACCGTCACCGCCCAAGCCACCGGCCTGGCACTGGCGGGGGCCAGCGTGCGCGTCACTTCAGGCGCCACCACGCTGCAGGCCACCACCGACAGCAGCGGCCGGTTCGAGTTCAGTGCCGTCGCGCCTGGGGCCTTGACGCTGCAGGCTTCGTTGACCGGCTACCAGAATGCATCGGCGAGCGCTTCAGTCGCCGGCGGCCAGACCCTGCTGTTCTCGCCGGCACTGGTTCGGCAGGGCGATGTCACGCCCGGCACGGGTGTGTTGGTCGGGCAGATCGTCAATGCGGCGGGCGGGGCGCCGTTGCCGGGGGCCGCGGTCACTGTGGTGCCGGCGGCGGGAGGGGCGGCCCAGGTCGGCAGCGCCGGCCCGGATGGGCGGTTCAGCATGACGCTGGCGCCGGCCGCCTACATCGCCCGTTACAGCATGGTCGGGTTCGGCAGCGCCGAGCAGCGCTTTGCCTTGACGGGCGGGAGCATGGTCAACGCCGGCGTGATTGCCCTGTCGGCCGTCAGCAGCAGCAGCACTCTGACAGGCAGGGTGCTCGACACTTCAGGGCGTGCGATTGCCGGGGCCACGGTGGAGCTGGTCAATGCGTCACCGGCGCTGCGAACCCTCAGTGCCGGCGACGGCAGCTTCAGGCTGGCTGGAATTGCCGCACTGCCCGCGGCGGTCCGCGCAGCGGCGTCCGGCTTCAACAGCCAGACGGCCACTCTGGATGCGGCCCAACCCAGCGAATTTTCATTCACCTTCCGGCTGACCGGGCAAGCCACCGGCAGCCTCGCTCTGGATGCCTTGTCGGTGTCGCCCCCTCAAGTGGGCGCCGGCGCCCAGGTTCGGGGTGCCTCGGCCATCGTCAATTCCAGTGCCACCAACTCACAGTCGATTACAGCTGACTTTCGCATCATCGACGCCGCCGGCGGCGTCGTCGCCACCGGGCCGGCACTCACCGACGCCGGCTTGCCGCTGGGCGAGGTGGCCATCCAACCGGGGCAGCGCCTGCCCATCGGGCTGCTTTGGAATTCGCAGCAGTTCGCGCCGGGTCAATATCAAATGGTGCTGCGGCTGGTCGAGCCCGGCAGCAAGTCGATCGACAGGCCCGCCGGCAGCGTGGTGGCCGAGCGCCCGGCGCCTTTTTCGATCCAGGCCAATTCCCACTTGTCGGGCAGCGCTGCGGCCATGCCGCCCGTCTCACGCGCCGGCACCGCCACACCGGTGGCCTTGACCGCGATGGTGCGCAACGACGGCAACCAGTCCATCGCGGCAGCCAGCTATCACGGCAAGGTGGTCGATACCAAGACCGGCCAGACGGTGTTCACCGCCACCGCCGGCGGCGCCGCGATGCCGGTGTCGGCGCTGGCGGCGTTGAGCTTCGGCAATTGGGTGCCCGCGGCGGGGGGCGACTTCGAGTTCACCGTCAGCGCAGTGGATCCGGCGGTGCAAGGCTCGGTCAGCACCAAGATCTACGTCGGCGACGCCGGTGCCGCCAGCTTCACCGCCGACAAGACGGCAGTGCCCACCGGCGACCAGAAGGTCAGGGCAACGATCAACGTGACCGGCCAAGACATGGCCAATGGCACGGTGTCCGACCCACTGGCGCCCCTGGTTCGTCAGGCCATCACCAAGGCGGTGGCCTTCGCTGACCAGTACGCCAACCAGCATTACATGAACGACTTCGGATGCTATGCCTGCCATGTGCAGACCCAGGCCCTGGTCGGGGGCGAGTCGAACTGGCGATTCGTGAAGCCGGCGCTCCCGAGACAACGCGCCACATTGCTCAATTCGATACCCAACCAGATGAATGAGGCTGGGGCGGTCGTACACGGCTCACCCAATCTGGTCAGCACCTCCTTGGCGTTGTGGGCGGCCACCCGCTGGCACGACGATCAAGCCCTGCATTTTCTGCGGCTGCGTCTTGCGGACTACATCCAGGGCCGACAGGATTCCAACGGCGGCTGGACCAGCGATCATCCCTACGTCTGGTGGAACAACAGCGCTGCGCTGACCGGCCTGAACCTGTCGTCGCTGGTGCTGCTGGATCGTCAGCTCGCCACGGCCGGCGGCACCTGGCCGGCACCTCCACGGGCCATCCCACATGTGGTTCCAGGCTTGAATTTCGGGGACGGGCGCCTTTCCTCCGGTGCCGATGGCAGCCTCTACGTGGCCAACTCGGCCGCCGGATTGCTGTCAAGGGTCGCACCCAGCGGTGAGGTACAGGTCGTCGTCAGCGGGCTGGGCGTTTATGGCGCACGGCCATTGGCCGGTGGCGCGCTGGTTCTGGCCACACAGGAAGGTGTGTATCTGCGCGATGCGGCAGGCAGCATGAGCCGGTTGTATAGCCAACCGGCCTGGGATGCCATGCCCTATGGCGACGGGTTCCTGGTCTGCCCGCCGTGGGGGCGCGAGATCCTCTTCGTCAAGACCAATGGCGAACAGCGCGTGGTGTTCAGCAGCGACCGGTTGGCTGCCTCCGGCGGGGTGATGGCAGCCCTGCCCGACGGTTCAGTGGTGCAACTGGTCTACAACGCCAACCGGATCCTGCGCTTCTCGCCCATCACCGGCGAGTTGCTCGAAGAGGTGGTCGCCAAGACTGGCCGCGGGCCCATCGGCATCCTGCCCTACGCCGGCGGGCACCTGGTCGGCACCGAAGATGGCCTGTACTTCTACGACAGCCAATGGAACGCCGAACGTTGGACGTTCGAACGCGCCTACGGCCTGGCGCAGATGCCCAACGGCGATCTGCTCGCCGGCCTGGCTGGGCAACTGCGCCGCATCGAACGCCCAGTGACCGATGTTCCGGCCGAGCGGGCCAGGCTGGCCGCGGCCATCGATCGCGCCGCACGGGCTCTGCAGACCCCAGCCATCCCGATCGACGGCAACAGCAATATCGAGGTGGCCTTCCGCCTGATCGGTTTGGGCGCGGCCCGCACCTACTACCAAGGCACGACGCGGGCCGCGGCCATCGATTCATTGATGAGCAGCGTTGCCGCGCAGCTCAGGGGCCGCCAGCTGGCCGACGGCGGATGGGCGCTCAATCCCGGCGATGCCTCGAGCGACTCGATGGTGACCGCCATCGCCGGCGTGGCACTGGACACGATGAACCCCTCGCCCGCCTCACCCGAAGTTCGGCGGGCCGTTGAGCTGCTGTTGGCGCGGCAGGCTGCCGACGGCACCTGGGTCTCGCAGATGGGGCCCAACCACACCCCCCTGATGGCCACCACCTGGGTCGAGATCTGGCTGCCCACCATGCTCGATAGGCTCGGCGGCATCGATACCCGCCTGACGCTCGATCTCCCGGCCAACACCGTGGCCTCCAACTTCACCTTGCCGCCAACGTTGGCGAACCTGGCGCCCGATGGTGGCCAGCACCTCGAATGGAAGCTCGATGGCGTGACTTCCGCCGGGCGCGCGCTCGAGTTCGACGTTCAACTGGCCGGGTTGGCACCGGGCGAGCAACGCCCATTGGCCAGCCTGGCCAAGCTCACCTTCAACAACACCTTCACGAACCAGCCCGTCGATCTGCCGATCACCATCCCGGCGGTCAAGGCTTCGGCACAGCTGAGCCTGGCCCTATCGCTTGACCGCGCGAGCTACCCGCCGGACACGGCCGTGCTCATCGAGTCGAAGGTGACCAATGGCGCGGCCGTGCCGGCCCAGGGCAGCGTGGCGCTCTCGGTGCATGCACCCGACGGCACCCAGATCACCGCCTTGAGCCCCCTCGCCACAGGCAGCATTGCAGCCGGCGCCACCACCGCGGTGCAGGGCTTGTGGAACACCGGTTTGCAAGCGGCCGCCAGCGGCTACCAGATTCGAGCCACGCTGTTCGACGCACAGAACCGCCCGGTGACCACGGCGCAGGCGCCGTTTGCCATCACCGCGCGGCCCACGCCGACCGTGGGTGCCACGCTGGCCAGCGACAAGGCCTCGTACAAGCCGACCGACAGCGTCGTCTTGACCGAGCGAATCAGCAACCTGCAGGCCAATGTGTCGCTGCAGTCGCTGTCGGCACGCACCACGCTGCGCACCCCCTCGGGTGCCTTGTTGTGGTCGCGCAACGAGCCGATCGCGCAGCTCTCGGCCGGCCTGCTGCGCGAGTTCGTGTACACCGTATCGCTGCAGTCGGCGGCGGCGGGCCGCTACAGCGCGTTGCTGGAGGTTCTCGATTCCGGCGGCCTGGTGCAGGCACAGGCCTCGAAGACGTTCGACGTGACCGACACGGCCGTCACCGGCGATGGCCTGAAGGGCACCCTGGTGGCCACCCCGCGCACATCGCCGGCGGGCCAGGCCGTGGTCCTGGAGACCACGGTCACCAACGCAGGCAACAGCGCGTTCCCGGCCCTGCCCACCTGGGTCCGGCTGCTCGATGCCAACGCGGCCGTCGTCGCCGAATTGCCGACCCGCAACGTGGCGTTGGCAGTGGGGCAGACGGTCAATCAGGCCCAATCCTGGACGCCGCCGACAGCCCTGGTCGGCAAGACCCTTGCCGCCGTATCGATGGCGCGGGTCGGCACGCAGCTGTTGATCCTGGCGCAAGACCGCGTCCAGATCACCCCACCGCTGGTGCAACTCAGCGCAGCGGCCCAGGCCAGCCGCGAGGCACGTGTGCTGGCGCTGGTCAGCTGCCCACCGGGCTCGGATGGCGGCAACAGCGGCGCACCGGTGGCCGGCGGCGAGGCCACTTGCGCCGCGCAACGGGCACTGGCGTTGTCGGCCACCCTGGATGCGCTGGGTATCGTCAACAAGGTGGTCACCCATCACTCGGAGTTCGAATCGGGCCTGCGCTGCGGTCTGTACAACACCTACTGGATCAGCGGCGGCAGCCAGAAACTGACCGACGATCTGGTGCGCGAAGTGGCCGAAGCGGTACGACGCGGCGATGGCTTGGTGATCGACGGCGAGCACGATGCCCGCAATGCACTGGTGCATCCGGCGGCGGGGGTGAAGATCCGCGGCAAGTTGAGCCAGATCGACCAGACCATCACCTTCCCGGGTACGGCCGAATTCCCGGCCGGCACGCTGGCCACCCTCGGTCGGCCCACGCACTTCGATCGCCTCACGGCGCGGGCCCACGCGGGCTTCGCGCAAGATGCCACGGTCGGTGCCGTGATGTCGAATCGTTGGGGCCAGGGCAGCGTGGCCTTGCACGCCTATGAGCTGGTGCGCATGTTGGCCGCGCCCGGCGGCGGCACGGCGCAGCCGGCGCATCTCGAGCTTGTACGCCGCACGCTCGATCTGGCGACACCTCAAACAACGGCGGCAGGCGTCGGCGCACCGCGCGGCGTGCAACTGACGGTGCGCAACACCGGCACGCAGAAGGCCTATGTGCGCGTCACCACCACCATCCCGGCGACGCTGGAGCTGCTGGGCCAGTCGCCCACCGCGACCGGGCCCGATGCGCAAGGTGTCTACACCTGGCCGCTGACGCTGGACGCCGGCCAACAGCAGGCGATCGTGCTGCGGCTGAGCAACCGCCAGGAAGGCTCCGCCACGGTCACTTTCGATGTCAGCGCAGCGGCCAGCGCCACCGATACCCTGCTGCCTCAGGGCAGCTTCGGGGTGGCCGTGGCCTCCTCGTCGCCTGCAACCCTGGGGGCTGCGGCACTGCAGTCGGTGCAGGCCCTGGTTCCGCCGGCGCAAGCTGACGTGAACGCCAAGGCCCGTGCCGTGGCCGCCATCGGGCAGGCCCAGTCGGCCGTGCTCAGCCGCCAGTTCCAGACGGCGCTGGCCCAATGGTTGGTGGCCACGAAGGAGTTGGCGTCGATCACATCGGTGGACACCAGCGCCGCGGCGCTGGCCGTGGCCCAGGCGCTGGGCGCCGTCGAGCGCGCCCTGTGTGCCGAGATGGCCTGCCTGGCCGGTGGCGTCGAAGTCCAGGTCGGGGGCGTCAAGGCGGCCGTAGTGAAGCTCAACACCGCCGCAGCCCTGGTGCGCACGGTGACCAACGCCTGCAGCGCCGCACTGCCGTCGTGGTCGATCACCGCGGAGCTCACCCATCGCCGCACGGCGCAAAGCATGCTCAAGCTGCAGGACGACCTGACACTCACAGCCGGTCAGCGGGCAACGCGCCAGGGCACCTGGACGGCGGCCGGCACCATCGGCGACACACTGGAGGCCGTGTTGTGGGGCGAGCGCGCCGGCATTCAGTGGTTCCTCGGCCGCTCGGCGGTGGCATTGGTCGCCGGCCCGTCCTTGAAGTGCGACGCCGATGGCAATGGCGTGGTCAACAGCCTCGACATCGATCTGGTGCGGTCCGCCATCGGCAAGAAGGTCTCTGCCGGTGATCCCCGCGACCCCACCGGCGATGGTGTGGTCACCATCAACGACACCCGCGCCTGCACCGCGCTGTGCGCCAAGCCGAACTGCGCCTTGTAGCCCACACCGCGCAGCACCCGCCCACACCGCGCAGCACCCACCGATTCCGCCGACCAGCCCGAGCAGTTGTTCCATGCCGCTTCTTCCCATCCTCTCGCATCACATCGGCCAGCTCAGGGGCAGCTCCAGGCCTCGCTCGAGCACCTGGGTCGCCGCCTTCGCCTTCTGCCTGACCCTGCAGTCCGGCCTGGTGGGCTCGGCCGCTCACGCGCAGAACGGCGGCAGTGCCGTGCAGTCCGGCGCCGTGGTCGTCAACCTGCTGCTGGCCACCGAGCAGCTGCGCCGCCAATGCGAGCAGTACATTGCCGATTCGGCCCGCGGCATGAGCACCGCCGTGGCCAACAAGCGCCACGATGACCTGCGCTACTGGGCCCGCATCGTCGGCACGGCGCAGCCCGGCTTCCGCCAACAGGTGGACAAGCAAGCCACCGCCCGCACCGAGGCCAATACCGCCCGCGACCGACGCCAGCAGGCGGCCGCCCAGCTGGTGCAGCGCTCGAAAGACATCGAACAGATCGCGCAACGCCTGGCGGCCGCGGCCCAGGCCCGCAATGCGGCCGAATCGCTTGCCCTGGCCAGGCAGGTGCAGCAGTTGCTGCAGCCGTCGGCCGGCCCGGCGCCCACGATCAAGCCCAATTCCCATGCCCAGGCCGACGCGCCGCGCGGCCCGGTGTGGCAGGCCCCGCGTGCCCCTGCACTGGCGCCACTGGCCCTGCACGAGCGCCTGTGGGGGCCGCTGCGGCTGGCCGCGGTGGGGCCGATCTCCGGCCTGGTGCTCGACGAGTCGGGCGATGGGTCAGCCCCCACGCCCGCCGATTTCGCCTTCGGCCCGCTGAACCAGCCCGATGCCGCCATCGTGGCCAAGGTGGCCGAGCTGGGCGCCAACCCGGTGCGCATCCACAACTGGGTGCGCAACAACGTTCGATTTGTCCCCGGCTGGGGCATCACCCAAACGGCCGCGTCCACCTTTGCGCAGCGCCAGGGCAACGCCTACGACATCGCCACGCTGCTGGTATCGATGCTGCGCCAGGCCAAGACGGCGGCTCGCTACGTCTACGGCACCATCGAGATCAGCCCGGCCCAGGCCACGCGCTGGCTCGGCACCGATGCGGCTGCCGCCGCGCAGTTGCTCGCCAAGGCCAACGTGCCTTCGCGGCTGACGGCGGGCTCCGCGCTGCAGCTCGAGCATGTGTGGGTCGATGCCTGGGTGCCGGGCGCGCCTTCGCGCGGCGCGGCAGCGGCGGCCAAGGCCGAGAGCTGGTGGCCGCTCGATGCCTCGTTCAAGGCCGAGGTTGCCACCGCGGGGGCCGATCTGGCGGCCACCTTGCCTGTCAACGCGCAGGCGGTGCTCGACGCAGCCCGGCGCGGCGCCGAGTGCACCGCCGATTCGGCGGCGCGGCTCGACATCGCGGCGCTCAGCGCGGCCTACGCGGCGTACCGGCAACAGGCGCTGGCCCAGCTTTCCACGCTGTCGGCGGCCTCGGCCACCGGGCTGCCGATGGGCGATGTCATCGGGCGTCGCTCGCTCATCGCCGAGAACTACGCGGTGCTGCTCGGTTCCACCCCCTATGCGGTGGTGGTGCGCTCCACCGGCATGGCCGAGTTGCCGGCCAGCCTGCGCTGGCAATGGCGGCTGCGGCTGGCCCAGCCCGGGCAGGCGGCCTTCATCGACATCCAGCGCGATCTGGCCGATCTGCAAGGCAAGCGCCTGACCCTGAGCTTCGTGCCCGAGACCGCCGACGATGCCGCCACCCTGGCCAGCCTGCTGCCGGCCACGGGCTGGCCCACCGAGGCGCTGGCCTACCTGGTGCGGGTGCGGGCCGAGCTGCGGCTGGGCAGCGAGGTGCTGGCCAGCGGCGGCAGCTTCACGCTGGGCCAGGCGCTACAGCTCGAGACGACGCTCGGCGCGGCCGGCGGGGCCGTGGCCCACAGCGCCCAGGCGCAGGTGCTGGCCGGAGAGCTTTCGGCCTGGGCCTTCATCGGACACGGCATCGGCGAAGGTGGCGTGGGCTCGGCACAGCAGGTGCTGGCGGCCTGGGTCGGCCGCCTCGGCGGCGGCCCTCTCACCGGCGCCGCACGCCTGGAGCTGGCTTCCGATGCGCTGGGCGGGCTGGCCATGGCCTATGCCGGCGCGGTGGATGCCTCGGCCAAGCTGCTGCAGCGCAGCGCCGGCATGCGCGAGCTGCGCCTGCCCAGCGTGGTGCGCGCCACCAGCCGGCTCGAGCCGGTGGTTGAGCTCGGCCTGGTGACGCGGGTCAAGGCTGCGGGCATTGCGGTGGCGGTCGAGCGCCTGGCCGCCGGCACGGCGGCCTTGGCCGGCGCCGGCGCGGGGCGCAGTGTGCCGGTGGCCGTGCAGCACAGCCTGGAGCGCAGCCATGCCGCTGCGCATCAGCTGCTCGAACAGGTGTTCGGGCAACCCGCCACCGAGCCCGCCGCGCACTCGGCATCGCGCGACATCACACGCGCCGTGGCCGCGGGCCAGCGCGTTTACCGCATCGACTCGGCCAACCTGGCCACCGCGCTCGATGCGCTCAATCAGCCCCTGGCCATCGAAGAGGCCGTGGCCCAGGCCGCAGGTGCCGGGCTGCGCCTGCTCGCCCCCACCGATCCGGTCACGGCCAACGGCTGGAGTGGCGTTCCCGTGGTGGCGCAAGAGGCTGCTTCCGGCGCCGGCAGCTACAGCGTGTTCTCGGCCCAATCGCCCTGGCCGGGCGTGACGGCGCAGATCGCCGGCTCCACCGCCGCCAGCCTGGGTTGGCTGGGGCTGGTGGATTCGTCCGCCGCCGCGGCCCCGCTGCTGCAGCCGCTGCAGCGCCTGGTGGAGGTGATGAACACCCAGCGCGTGGTGCTGGGCGATGTGGACGGCGTGCGCTGGGCGAGCTTTGCCGCCCAGGACGAAGTGGTGCACCACCTGTTCGTGGCCAGCCTGCTGCAGGCCGGCACCGCCAGTGCCTGCGACTGGGTGGTCTCGCTGCTGGGCAGCCAGCTCGGCGGCGGCCTGCCCGGCAGCCCGCGGCTGAACCATGCGCCCGAGATCACCTCCACGCCCGTCACCTATGCGGCCGCGGGCAGCACCTACAGCTATGCGGTGCAGGCGCGCGATGCCGATGGCGATGTGCTGCGCTACCGGCTGTCCAGCGCCAGCGCCAGCGGCGCGGTGCCCACCGGCATGAGCATCAGCGCCGCCGGCCTGCTCAGCTGGCCCAATGCGCAAACCGGCTCCTGGGACCTGACGGTCGTGGTCGACGACGGCACCGCCGCCGCCGAACAACGCTTCACCTTGGTGGTGGGCAGCGAGCCCGCGCCGCTGGAGCTCTCGGCCGCGTTGAGCCCCAGCATCGCCCAGGCCGGCCAGAGCGTCACCCTCACCGCACTGGCCTCGGGCGGCAACGGCGGGGCCATCACGCTGGCTGCGCGGCTCGATGGTCAGCCCCTGGCGCTCAACGCCCAGGGCCAGGCGGTGTTTGCCGCACCGGCAGCCGGCACCCACCGCGTCAGCGTCAGCGCCCAGGCTGCCGCGGTGGCCGGCAGTGCCCCGCCACCGCAGACCCGCGAGCTGCTGCTCACCGTGCGCGACGCCGGCGATACCACCGCCCCCGTGGCGCTGATCGCCAGCCCCACGGCCGACAGCGAAGTCACCCGTGCCGTTGCCGTCACCGGCACCGCCACGGACGCGCATTTTGCGTACTATCAACTCCTGCTGCGCCCGGCCACCACGCTCATGCCGGCGAGCGGCGCCACCCCGCCCGCCTGGGCCGAGATCGCCCGCGGCCTGGCCCCCGTGGCCAACAGCACACTGGGCACGCTGGATCCCACGCGGCTGGCCAACGGGGCCTGGGAGCTGGGGCTGCGGGTGGTGGATGTGAACGGCCAGGAAACCAGCACCGTGGTGCCGCTGGAAATCGCCCGTGACCTCAAACTCGGCCAGTTCCGCCTGAGCTTCACCGACATCCGCAGCGACGCGGCCGGCCTGCCGCTGGTGCTTACCCGCACCTACGACAGCGCCCGGCGCGATGAGCCCGGCGACTTCGGCTGGGGCTGGAGCGCCAGCGCGCAAGACCTCTCGGTGCGCAAGAACATGGTGCTGGGCCTGAACTGGGCCGTGCAGGCGCGCGGGCTCGAGCTGTGCATCGTGCCCCAGGGCAAGCGCCGCGTCACCGTCAGCCTGCCCGATGGCGGCGTCTACCGCTTCCAGGCGCGCAACGCCAGCGAATGCGCCTTCAGCACCCTGCCCCCGCTGGACATCGTCTTCGACGGCCAGCCGCTGCCCGTGGGCGGCAGCAATGCGGGCAGCGCCGCCACCGGCCAGCTCGAAGTGGTGCGCACCGAGCCCGTGGAGGCCCGCGCCGGCATGCTCATCAACATGGACACCGGCGAGCCCTGGAACCCCACCGACTTCCAGTTCACCAGTGCCGAAGGCTTCAAGTACCTGCTGCGCGAAGGCGTGGGCGTGTTGAAGGTGACCGACCCCTACGGCAACACCATCGACTACGGCCCCAACGGTTACCAGCACAGCGCCAACCTCGGCCTGCAACTCACCCGCGATGCCCAGGGCCGCATCACCCGCGCCACCGACGCGGCCGGCAAGAGCCTGAGCTACACCTACAACGCCGCAGGCGAGCTCGACACCGTCACCGATCGCGCCGGCGGCATCACCCGCTTCGCCTACGCCAGCACGGCACGCGCCAGCGATGCGGGCACCGTCAACAACCGCCACCTGCTCACCCGGCTGACCGACCCCCAAGGCCAGGTCATCCTGCAAAACCAGTTCGACGACTACGGCCGCCTCACCGCCAGCGCCGACGCCCAGGGCCGCGCCGCCACGCAGACCTACGACGAAGCCAACAGCACCCAGGTGGTCACCGACCGGCGCGGCCACATCACGCGCTACCAGTTCGATGCGGCGGGCAACATCACCCGCATCACCGATGCGCTGGGCGGCATCACCGAGCTGGGCTACGACGCCAACGGCAACGAAACCACCCGCCGCAACCCGCTGGGCGGCAGCCGCAGCACGGTGTTCGATGCCAGCACCGGCCAGCAAACCAGCCAGAGCGACGAACTCGGCCGCACCCGCACCACCAGCTACCTCAATGTGGGCCGCGCCTGGGAGCGCACCAACCCCATGGCCAGCACCGATGCGCTGGGCCACACCACCACCTACGGCTACCCCACCGGGCAAGAAAAGCGCCCCGGCGCCGTCCCCAACCAGATCACCGAACCCTTAAGCCGCAGCACCAGCATCACGCTGGACGCCAAAGGCAACCTGGCCCAACTCGCCGTCGCCGGCCCGCCCACCACCTACACCTACGACCCCCAGGGCCGCCGCAGCGCCGAGACCGACCCCCTGGGCGCCACCAC
>Ga0268298_10000554_pt1 | contig 48074 bp, 28 predicted proteins | sample WWTPWeurt_MetaG_FD_194462 | JGI IMG/M metagenome (GOLD analysis project Ga0268298, IMG submission 194462) | Activated sludge microbial communities from WWTP in Nijmegen, Gelderland, Netherland - WWTP Weurt | ecosystem: Engineered > WWTP > Aerobic digester > Activated sludge | place...
CCGCGTGCGCGAAACCAAAGCCGGATTTCACCTGCCCGAAGGCCTGACCCGAGCGATGCTGGAAGGCCTGCCCGCCGAGCTGCAGATCAGTGGGCACGCTATGGATCAAACGGACATCTACTATCCCTTGTGCGACCCGCGCCTGTCGTGGGCCGATATCGAGTGGATGTGCAAGACCGCCAAAGTCCCGGTCGTCCTGAAAGGGATCCTCCACCCTGCCGATGCCGAAAAAGCCGTGCACTCCGGAGCCGCGGCGATTATCGTCTCGAATCACGGCGGAAGAAACCTCGACACCGTGCCGGCGACCTTGGAAGTCTTGCCGCAAATCGTCAAGCAGGTGGACCGCCGGCTGCCGGTCTTGCTGGACGGGGGAATTCGCCGGGGGACGGACATTCTGAAAGCCGTCGCTCTGGGCGCGAATGCTGTGCTGATTGGACGGCCCTACGTGTGGGGTCTCGCAGCCGGAGGTTCGGAGGGCGTGATGCGGTCGGTGGATATTTTGGTCAAGGAATTCCGCATCGCAATGGCGCTGTGCGGGTGCCAGACCGTGGGCCAAATCTCGGATTCTCTGCTGTTTCCGGGAGGATAGGCCAGTATTGAACTATTAGAGGCATTTGGAGGCATTTGTCGCCTCTTGACTTGAATTTCCTCGACCCACCTCAATTTGCCATAAAGGGATACGCAGTGCGTATCCCTTTATTTTTTCAAATGATTTGCATATTAGATAAATTTTATTATTTTAATGCTAATCTAATCAACATAGGTGCGATATGGGAACCAAACATCAGGGAAGTGCGTCTGAGATACGTGCGCTGGATGCATACATCAAGCTCATGCGGGCGGCGGACTCGGTGACGAGTCGGGTGAGCCGGATGCTCGCGCCGCACAATTTGACGGTCAGCCAGTTCGGAGTCCTTGAGGCCCTGATGCACTTGGGCGAGCTGCATCAAAATGATTTAGGGCAAAAGCTTCTCAAGAGTTCGGGGAACATCACCCTGGTGGTGGACAATTTAGAGAAGCGCGGGCTGATCGAACGGGAGCGCTCGACAGACGACCGTCGGTTTGTGTGGGTGCGGTTGACCAAGCAGGGAGATGAGTTCATTCGCAGGGTCTTCCCGGAGATTGTCGGTGCGATTACGCACTCGATGGTGGTGCTGTCGCCGTTTGAAATGGAGAAGATGGCGGAGTATTTGAAACAGGTGGGGATGAGGGCGGCGGGGGAAGGCAGGGGATGAAGGATGAAGGATGAAGGATGGGGGATGGGGGATGGAAGCGGAAGAGAGAGGCCCCCCATAGCCCCCCGCTGAAGCGAGGGGGAACTCAGAGAGATTGATTGCATAGACGATAGATGGATTGTTGAACAACAACTTTACAAGGGAGTAATCCTCACATGAAGAGCATTCGTTTGATTCTGTTGGCGGTGGTGGTGTCGGCTTCTTCGCTGTTCGCGGCGGATTGGGAGATTGACAAGGCGCACTCGACCGTGAACTTCGCGGTGAAGCATTTGGTCATCAACACGACGCGTGGTGAGTTCAAGGACTACGGCGGTACGGTCAGTCTTGATCCGAAAGATCTGTCCACCATTCAGGCCAACGTAACGGTGCAGGTGGGCTCAGTGGATACGCGCGAAGAGAAGCGCGATGGCCACCTGAAGAGCGCGGACTTTTTCGATGTCGAGAAGTATCCGACGATGACGTTCGTGTCGAAGAGCGCGAAGCAGACAGCGCCGGGCAAGGGCACCTTGACGGGTGACCTGACGATTCGCGGCGTCACGAAGGAAGCGACGTTTGAAGTCGAAGGTTTCAATCAGGAAATTACGACGGCGTGGGGCTTCGTGGCGATTGGCGGCACGGCCAAGACGAAGATCAACCGTTTGGACTACGGCGTAAGCTGGAACAGCGCGTTGGATGCGGGCGGTGTTGTGGTTGGTGAAGAAGTGAGCATTGAACTCGAACTCGAGTTGCATCGCCCGGCGAATTAGCCAGCGTAGACGCTGGACCCATTGCCGTTAGCGCGTGGCGCTTTGGGTGGGAATGATCGAGAACTTGACCCCCCTTTATCCCCCCGCGCATCGCGGGGGGAGAGAAGAAAAGCCCCGGACCTGTTTGGTTCGGGGCTTTTTGTTTTGAACTGTGAGGCCGGGTGTTGTTGCGGCAGCAGGGGCTTTGGTTCAGATTACTCGCCTGTGCGCCGGGAGTTCGGGGCACCCGCAGCGGGTGCCGCCGCGGGAATAAGCGCTCCGAGATTAGGTTACTTTATGAGCATTAGCTTTGTAGTCTTACGAAGATCACCTGTGGTGGCCGTCAGGAGATAAAGTCCGCTAGGCAGGTTATCGGCAAAGAATTCATAACGCAATGAATTAGACACCGGCCGAAATCTTTCCCGACGAACTTCCTGTCCTAAAGTGTTGAACACAACAATATCAAGCTCCAACATGACTTGAGGCATGTGAAACTCGACGGTCGTGACCGCGTTGAAGGGGTTTGGATATACCGTGACAGGAAGTTCAATTGGTATTTCCGGATGTGAATCTTCTGCTGGAACAATATATTCTTCGCTTCCAGCAATAATGATTGCACGACCGCGATATCCGTCGGCATCTCCATTGTTGGCTCCTATTCCAACATCATCGATCCCGTCACCATTTACATCTCCCAAAGCGCATGCAGTTCGGATCCCGATCAAGTTTTGCCATCCGCGTCCCACAATCTGAAATATCGGATTTGGATTGATCCAATGGTAGCCCAAATACATCCCCAATCTCCCCCAACCTGATGCACAGGAGGTGCCAATTGCAATCAGATCATTCGCACCATCGCGATTAAAATCTCCGGCGGAAAACAAATCGCCGGGATCACAGAATTCAGGCCATTGAAGGATGTAATCAGGTTGTAGAGATAAAGCCTCGCCGCCAAAGTACACATCAATCGTCTGAGGATGTGGCACCAAGAATTCATCACGGCCATCCCCATTCAGATCGTCGACAATTTCCCGAATACTGTTGTTCGTATGTAATTCGCTTATGACTTGCGGAATCGTATCGGGAATAACCGACCCAAACCAGACCTTTTGCCCATCTCCATCAAAGTAGCTAAGTATATCGGCAAATCCGTCACCGTTTAGATCGCCATATGATTCAGGGACAGATGAATAAGACCAATGTGGATCATCGTGAACTACCCAATCCGGCTCAAAATCCATTGGATTACCTCCGAAGAAAACTTTGGCTATTGGACTCTCAAGATTCCAGAATATGAGATCGTCGTATCCGTCCCCATTGAAATCGCCCATTCCATCGAAACCTTCTTGATAGCCAACATCATGAACAAAATCCGCAAGTGTATCTTGTTCAACTCCACCAAAGTAGAAATGAGCTTCGAGTATGTCTTCAAATATGGGCCAAAGTAGTAGCTGATAATCTATGAATCCGTCTCCGTTCAAATCTCCGCAACCCTTTGCGACCGCCACATTATAAAGCGTATCCCCGGTTGTAAAACGGCGATAAGGCAAACTGCTTGGAGGGTTTCCGCCGAAGAATAATTCCGCATAACTCTCTTGGGGATAATCGTCCCAAATTGCAGGCGCCGAGACCGCCCAATCACTAAAACCATCGTCGTTTTGGTCGCCCAACGAAGAAATGGTGGTGCCAAACCGCGAATGACCAAACAAACCGCTACGGTCCCAAATCACCTCGGGCTGCGGTTGGGCGAAGGCCCCACCCCCCAACAACAAAAACGCGAGCCCCACCCGCTTCAAGAGATTGAATACAGATAGAATTCGCGTTGTCATTTTCGTGGCCTCCAGGCTTAGTTTTCCTGCCCGCTTCCCAAGACCTGATTGGAAGGTACTGAACGGTCCACAAGAAGTCAAGTTGTCCATATTTCCCTCGAGGTTAGAATTGCCGCAGGTATGGTATGGCGCTTGGCGCGGGCGGCACGTCCTGCCGCCTCTACAACAGTTGTCTTGTGGTCTTTGCGATGTTGGGTGTGAAAGGCCCCCATCCCCTAACCCCTTCCCCCGTAAACGGAGGAAGGGGAATCGGAACGGGACGCGCCTTGAGCTTGGCGCGGGCGGCACGCCTGCCGCCCCTACAGTGATTTCGCTGTTATCCCCCTAGAGGACTGGGGGAAACGGAGCGGAAGCCCCCCTTGGTCCCCCCAAATTTCGCGGACGAAACTTGCGGGGAGAGCGGTACTGGATCCGCATTACCGTTGTGATGCCGTTTAAGTAGATCCTTCAGCGCGCGGCGCGCTTCAGGATGACAATGGACATTGCGTTTCGTTTGCGCTTGGGGGATTTTGCCCAGCAAGCTGGGCGCTACAAACGGAATTCAGAACCCCCCTTTATCCCCCCGCGCATCGCGGGGGGAAAGCGGAAGCGGAATCAGAGTTTTTCGAGGATTTTGGCGGTGCCGCTGGGTAATGTGAAGCTGTCGGTGCCGGTGAGGTTTAGTGTGTCACCGGATAGGACTTCGCGGTATTGGCCGGCGAGAGTTGCGTCGTTCAGCGCGAAATTGATGCCGGTTTGAATGGGATTAATCAGGACAACGATGCGAGCGTTGTCCTGTTCGCGTTTGTAGCAGAAGGCGCTGGGTGAACCGGTTGTGGCGATTTGTGTGATGGGTGCGCCTTGTGCGCCATTGCGTAACGCAGGGTGGCGGTGTTTCAGGTCAATTAGCTTATGATAGAAATCGGCGAAGTCGTTGGCTACCCAATCTATCGAGTCTTTTTCGAAGAACAGCAAGCGACGATTGAAGCCTGCTTCCTGGCCGTTGTAGATCAGCGGAAAGCCGGGAGCTGTGAAGGCCATGACTGCGAACGGGCGCGCGGCATCCTGGAAGCGCTCGAACTCGGTGCCGTTCCAAGTGTTCTCGTCGTGGTTGCTGGTGAAATACATCCGATACGCTTCGGCGGGATAGCGCGCGGCGTTTTGCGCGAAGTAGTTAAAGAGATCAGACACTTGACGTGTGCCCTGCGCGACATCAATGCTCTTGTGGAAGAGTTCCCAGCCGTAGGTGGCATGGAAAGGGCTGTGATATTCGGAGGCTTCGTGCTCGGCTAAGAGGAAAACAGATTTCATCGGTAAGAGCGCGCGCGCGGCATCTTCCCAGAAATCCAACGGCACCATGCCCGCGACGTCGCAGCGGTAGCCATCTATGTCGGTTTCCTGAATCCAGAATTTCAGCGACTCGATCATCCACGCGCGCATGTCTTGGTTGTCGTAGTTCAGATCAATCACGTCGGACCAATCGGGGACCGGCGGGACAAAGTTGCCATGCTCGTCGCGCGAATACCAGTCGGGATGATCGGCGACCAACACATTGTCCCACGCGGTGTGGTTGGCGACCCAATCAATGATGACTTTGAAGCCCAGCGCGTGCGCTTGATTGACGAGCGCTTTCCAATCGTCCATCGAACCGAACTCGGGATTGACGGCGCGGTAGTCGCGCACGGAGTAGTAGCTGCCGAGCGAGCCTTTGCGGTTCAATTCGCCGATAGGATGAATGGGCATGAACCATAAGATGTCCACGCCGAGTTCACGCAGGCGCGGGAGATGTTCCGCAAATGCCGCGAAGGTTCCGGCGGTGGTGAATTGACGCACGTTGACTTCGTAGATCACGGCGTTGCGCGACCACGCGGGCGGCGTCATGTCGGGCGGAGTTTCGGCGGTCTCTTCGGATGAGGCGCTGCAAGCGAAGATGAAGAGCAGCGCAAGCAGAGCGAGAGCGAGGAGTTTTAGCATGGCGGAGTCGGGCATGGGGAAAGGATAAGGGATGAAGGATAAAGGATAAGGTCAGAATTGGATGTCCACGTAGTAGATCGCGGTGGTTTGAGTCGGCGAATCGGTGAACGTGGTGTTGGATGTGGTGCCGATTAGTGTGGGTGTTTCACCGACTGCGTTGGCGCGCCAGATTCTGTAGCTTTGAGCGAGAGCGCTGCCTTGCCAGCGTAGGGTGACGTTGCTGTTGTCGGGTACGATGGTTAAGGCGCGTGGTTTCAGATGAAAGATGTACCATTCGCTGGGTTCGATGTTGCCGTTCCCGACTACTGCTGCGGGAAGTTGGCCTTGCAGTGTGCCGCTGTTGGGATTTTGGTAACGGGCAAGTGCGACGTACAGTGAATCGGGAGACGCGCCGAACTCCTGCGCGAGATGCAATGTGCCTTCGACGATGCCGCTCGATGCGAGCGCGGTTGTGCCGCTGGCGTCGAACCAACCGCGCCAACCGTTGTCGGCTTCGTTGCCGATGTAGGCGCTCCATTGCGCGACTTGGCCGGCTTTGGACCACGGTGATGCTTGGAGTGCGCCGGGAGTTTGCGCGACGAAGATGAAACGATCCTGCGTGGAGCTTTGCGCGTTTTCGGTGGCGATGTAGAGATTCGCGCCGTCGTAATCGGCCCAGAGGTGCATGGTGCCGTCGGTGCCGAGTTCTCGTGCGCCTGCATCCAAGACTCCGTTCATGACGAAGCCGGGAGTGCTGGAGGGTGTGACTGCGATGTGCCAATCGGCGCCGCTGTTGTTGTCCCATGCACCGAGGCCATTGGTGAAGACGAAGTCCACGGAGTTGGCGTTGGCGGGAATCGAGTATGTGTAGCGCCACATGAGCGAATCATTGTCGAAGGTCATGTTGGGATCGGGGTTCAACACGCCTTGCCAATTCGAGTGGCCGATGTGAATCTTGACGGGATTTGTATTTTGTGGAAGCGTGCCTTGTGTCAGGTCGTAATAGATCGTGACGGTTTGGCCGCCGATGGGTTCTTGCGGAGTCCACGAGACGCGATTGCCACCGCCGCCGGAGCTTTCGCCGTTGCCGACGTGGGTGTGATGAATGTCGGAGGATTTTGTGTTGCCCGCGTTGTCCCAGGCTTTGACGTAGTAACTGACTAAGACATTGCCGGAATCGGCGACTTCACTGTCAGTGAGGTGATAGGTGTATTGCTCGGCGATGTGTGTGGGCAGCTCGTCGAAATCAATTTCGGGATCATTGTAGGGATTGCCGGCGGGGAATACTCGACCGTTCATGCTGCGAGCGCGCCAAGATGTGACTTCGGGGCCGCCGGCGTAGGTTTCATTTTGGAAGGATGTCAGCGGATTTTGTCCGTCAAGATCGAGGCGGTAGTAGAGTGAGCAGGCGGCGATACCGCTGACATCAGAAACGAAGGTCCAGACGCGAAAGTCCCGAGAGAGATTGACTTGCTGATAGCCGTGCAACGGGCCGAAGCCGACGGCTCCGGGGTTGTGCGGCCACTGCTGCAAGGGCCAAATCGTGGGCGATGTGTTGTCGGGGGCGTTGCCGATTACGAGAGATGCGCGAGAGATGGCTTCGTTGCAAGCGACGGTGGGTTTTAGCTCGAGATCGAGTGTGTTGCCGTAGTACATGTAGCCGCTGTTCAATGAACCGAGCAGAAAATGCCACGCGAGATCGAGGGTTGAGGGCGCGTTGGTGCGCGGGTCTTGGATGGCGGGGATGAACGATGGCCCGGCGACGTTTTCGGCGGTTAAGACGTAGTTGGTGGCGGCGGTGATGACGGCCCAGTTGTGCGCGTCAATCGCCCAACCGTTTTCGATGTCAATTTGACCGGAGGAATTGTACGGCGGCCAGAGCCAATTGGGAAAATCGGGATCGCCGAAATCGCCGTCGGCATTGATCCATGCGCCGTCTTCGACGTGGACGATGTCATTGGCGGGGACGGGATGGTCGGCGAGAAACTCGGGAACGGTGGTCGGCTCGTAACCCTGCGCGACGGCTTGCGAGGTGAATTGCGGCACGCTCTCCATGTAGTACGAATAGCCGCCGCCGAAGGCGTTGTCGCCATCGTGACCGAGTGTGATGAGCATCGGGTCGTTCGGATCATTCCACGACGCGATTTGATTGATGTCACCTGTGCCGTAAACTTGATAGCCATCTTGCCAGCTCATGGCCATGGCGACGGGGACGACGATGATGGTGTCGGCGACACCCGTTTGCGCGTCCACGTAGATGGCGCGATGCGGTTGAAAGGCGAAGGGGACGGCATCGGTCGGAGAACAGCCGCGCGAAATGGATTGTGTGCGCCAGTTGGTCTGCGCGGGATTGAGTTGATCGGCGAGATTCGGTGGATTGCAATTTTCGCCGCCGGTGCCGAGCGTCAAGGGGAAATTTGCACAGGCGCGAGAGAGATGCGTGGAGGCGATGAATGTCCAGTCGAGATTGCAGTCGCGCAGGACGGGAATGATGCGCGAACTGTAAGCTATTTCCGGTGGAAAGAAGCCGCGCGATTGCGCGGGGCTCGCGCCCCAGACGAAGGGATAGGCATGCTGATAGATTTGGATGTCTTTCTTCAATACTTCTTTGTCAATCAGCGGCGCGAACGAGTGATGATATGATATGACGGTCATTTCCATGCGCGGACGGCCACCAGAAGTGCTCCAATTGCGCGCGGTTTGGAAATGCGTGTTCCAGCTCGATGAATAGCCGCCGTAGTTGGCCGCGCCAAGCGAGCCGACGTTGCGAATCAGGCCACCGGAGAATGTGACTTGCGCACCGGCATCCGCGCCTGACATGACGTTGATGGCATCTTTGGGACGGTATTGATAAGCAGCGACGCGGTCGGCGAGCGTGAAGATTTGATGCACATCATTTTCGGGATGAAGCGCGCCATTGTTGCGTTGCCAGATGGATTCGAGCGCCGTTTGGTAGCCGTTACCGTATGGAGATTGATCCGGCCAGTAGATGGGCTGCTCGAGATGCCAGAGGTAGGTGGTGTGGATGGGAGCGCTCTGTGCGGTGGCGCAGAGCAAAAGCAGGAGGATTAGCATTTGGCGGAGTGTGTTCATGCGTTGGCGCGGCAAAGGATAAAGGATAAAGGATAAAGGATAAGTCGGGATGCACGTAGTGGTTGTGATGTTGATTGGGTAGATCCCTGCGGGATGACAAACTTTCAGAACCCCCCTTTGTCCCCCCGCGCATCGCGGGGGGAGAGCGGAGCGGGATGCGCTTGACGTTCCGGGCACGTGCGGCACGTGCCGCGGCGGTTCATTACAAACTTTCAGAACCCCCCTTTGTCCCCCCGCGCATCGCGGGGGGAAAGCGGAATGGGATGCGCTTGACGTTCCGGGCACGTGCGGCACGTGCCGCGGCGGTTAACCGCGATCGTCAGGCCGGAGGCCTGACCTAGGTTAAATCCCGCTCGGCGAACGGGATGCCCTTGGCGGTTGTGATGTCGTTTGGGTAGATCCTTCAGCGCGCGGCGCGCTTCAGGATGACAAAGTGCTTCAAGCGATTCTTGCATCACACATTCTTCCCCCCCTTGCCCCCCCAGAGGACTGGGGGGGAATGCGGAACGGGATTATTAGAAGAAGATGGCCCAGAGAGTCACGCAGATCACTACGAGCAAGACAGAGAGAATCACGTTGCGTTGATGTGCCTTGGGGTCGGATGCTAAGCGGATGCTCTTGGGTGTGTGTGCAAAGGTCAGGCCGTTTAACGATGCGGCGCTCGGTGCCGGCGTGCTCAGGCTGACGGCGACCAGGACGAGTGAGCAGATGATGAATAGGAAGGTAGCGAAGTGCAGGAAGTTCATTTCGACCATCGTGCGCAAAAGGCCGTCGCTTAGTGGTGATTGTTTGTGGATGATTTCGCCGATTAATCTGGTTGCACCGAGCACTAATCCAGTTAACAAAGCGGCGAGTGAGCCTTGGCCATTGCCGCGTGACCACAAGAGGCCAAAGAGAAAAACGGCGGCGATGGGCGGAGAGATGTAGGCTTGTACGCTCTGCATGTAAACGTACAGTTGCGATGAGACTAAGTTGATGAAGGGCACCCAGGCGATACCTGCGAGCACGACGACGCCCGTGGCGATGCGGCCCACGCGCACGAGGGTTTTGTCGTCGGCGTTGGGTTTGAGTTTCTTGTACACATCATACGTGAAGAGCGTGGAAGTGCTGTTGAAACAGGATGCAAGTGAGGACATCAATGCGGCGAGCAAACTTGCGACGACAATGCCCTTTAAGCCTTCGGGAAGCAAACGCGAGACAAGTGTGGGATAGGCGCTGTTGCCTTGCGCGTCGGGATAGAGCACATAGGCAATCATGCCGGGGACGACAAGGATGAAGACGGGGAGAATTTTCAAGTAGCCCGCGAAGATCGCACCACTTCTTGCTTGCTCAATGCCGCGCGCGCTTAGCACTCGTTGGACGATGTATTGATCGGTACACCAATACCAGATGCCGAGAATCGGCGCGCCGAAGACGATGCCGGTCCAGGGGAAATCAGGATGATCCATGCTCTTGAACATGCTCCAGAATTCGGGCGGAGTTTTGGCGACCAATTGACTCCAGCCGCCGATTTCACCGAGGCCGATGATGGTTAGGAGCAGCGCACCAAGCACGAGAATGATGGCTTGGAGGAGTTCGGTGTAGATGACTGCGGTGAGTCCGCCGATGATGGTATAAAGGCCTGTGGTAACGACGAGCGCGATTGCTGATGTGTAAACATCCCAGCCGAGGAGCTCATGTAACAGCAATGCGCCGGCGAAGAGTGTGACGGAGACTTTGGTCAGGACATAGGCGACGATGCTCACACCGGTCAGGTACCAACGACTCTTCGCGTCATAGCGGCGCTCGAGGAATTCGGGCATCGTGGTGACTTGCGAGCGCAGATAGAACGGCGCGAAGACCCAACCGAGCAGCAAAACAATTAGACACGCAAGCCACTCGAAGTGGCCGACGGCGAGGCCGCCTGCGGCGCCGGAACCTGCGAGGCCGACGAAGTGCTCGCTGGAGATATTTGTCGCGAAGAGCGAACAGCCGATGGCAAACCAGCCGACGTCACGGCCCGCGAGGAAATATCCGGCAGCGTCATTCTTGCGGCGGCGCGTGAAGTAGTAGCCGACGGCGAAGACGGCCGCGAAATAGGCGGCGATGATGGTGAGGTCGAGACCTGAGAGGTTCATGGGGATTCCAAATTAGAAATTTGAAATGAGAAATTGGAAAAGCAGAAGCAGACCCCGTCCCACGGCGCCTTTCCCCCTTGAACGGAGAAGGGGAGTCAGAGCGGGATACCCTGACAAGCTATGAACTTTCTTGGGTAGATCCCTACGGGATGACAAACCTCCAGAACCCCCCTTTGTCCCCCCGCGCATCGCGGGGGGAAAGCGGAACGGGAAGCGCTTGGCAGTTGTGATACTGCTTGGGTAGATCCTTCAGCGCGCGGCGCGCTTCAGGATGACAAGGTTGGCTATTTTGTCTGGAATTCAAGTAGGTTGAGATCTTGCTCAGACGGCAAATTCAGTTCAAACATCCCGCGATCGGGATCGTATGATATGCGTTTGTCGGTTAGCTCGATTGGATGGCCATTGAGAAAGATGTCTTTGGGAGAACGAACGATGTCCCACCAGCGAATGGTTATCTTGCGATCCGGCGTGTCAAAGCTGGCGGGTCGCTGGTCCCGAACCAGTAGATATGCGCCGTCCACCTTTTCAGCATGAAAATCGGTGCCACTGTACGCACCGTCTTGATAGCGAAGCGTCATACCATCGTCTTCGTATAGCCGAAACCATGCAACAAGGCGTTGGCCGCTAGTGTAGATATCGAAAGAAAGCTCTTTGATTGGTGACTGATCGGAGTAATCTTGCGGTTCGCGACGAGCGATGACTGCACCATCACGCAGGAACATGGGAAGCTGATCGAGTGGTGCATCTACGATGATTTCTTGTTGGCCGTCGTACACTTTTTTCGTGTTCCAGTCGAGCCATTTGCCTTCGGGAAGGTACACTTTTTTGGTGTATTGGCCGATGCGGGTGACGGGAGCGACGAGGATGTTTTCACCTAACATGAATTGCTGTTGATAGGCCCAGTCGTAGCACTTGGGGTCGTTTTGGAATTCGTAGAACATCGGACGCCAGATGGGTTCGCCGCTCTGGTGTGACTGATAGAACAGCGAATAGAGTGTGGGCAGAAGTTCGTAGCGGAACTTGATGAACTTGCGGGCGATGGCTTCGTTGTTCTCGCCGAAGGACCACGGCTCTTTGTCGTTGGATCCGAAGTGAGAATGAGTTCTGCAGAAAGGGGACACCGCACCGACTTGCATCCAGCGAACAAAGAGTTCAGGTGAAGGTGTGCCCATGAAGCCGCCGATGTCCATGCCGATATTGGGTTGACCGGAGAGGCCCATCGAGAGCATGAGGCGGATGCCGAGTTCAAGATGGTCTTCGGTGGCGAGGTTGTCGCCTGTCCACGCGGCGGCGTAGCGCTGCATGCCCGCGAATCCGGCGCGCGTCAGAATGAACGGGCGCTCGTTGGGATAATCTTTCAATAATCCTTCGTACGTCGCTTGGGCCATGTGCAGCGCGTAGAGGTTGTGCATCTTCTTGTGTGACGAGAAGCGGCCGCTGTCGTTGAAGAGGGTCTCTAACGGAAACGCCTGGCCCCAGCAGGCGGGTTCGTTCATGTCGTTCCAGAAGCCGCGGACGCCGCGCTGTCTGAATTGTGCGACGTGTTTGCCCCACCAGGCGCGGGTTTTGGGATTGGAGAAATCGGGGAAATAAGAATTCCCCGGCCAGACTTCGCCGATGTGGACGGAGTGGTCGGGGAATTTAACGAAGTGGTCACCAGCGAGGCCTTCGGAGGCCATGTTGTATTCCCAATCGGATTTGACGCCGGGGTCGATGATGGGAATAACTTTGAATCCGTCTTTGCTTAGGTCGGTGAAGAGTTTTTCGGGATTGGGAAAGCGCGTGCTGTCGAAGGTGAAGACGCGGTAGCCATCCATGTGATGAATGTCAAGGTAGATGACATCACAGGGAATATCTTTGTCGCGGAAGGTTTGCGCGAGCGTGCGGACTTCGGATTCGGGATAGTAGCTCCAGCGGCACTGCTGATATCCGAGTGACCAGAGCGGCGGGAGCGTCATCTTGCCGGTTAGATCGGTAAAGCGCGTGACGACTTCTTTGATTGTGGGACCGAAGATGACGAAGTAGTCGAGCGGGCCGTCTTCGGCGGCGAAAGAGGAGTAACGCTGTTGTCCGGCGCCGAAGTTGAAACGGGTCTTGTAGGAGTTGTTGAAGAAGACGCCGTAGGCGATGCCGTCACGCAGGCCGATGTAGAAAGGAATGGATTGATAGAGCGGGTCGCTGGAATCCTGATAGCCGGGAGTATCGCTGTTCCACAAAACCAATTCGCGGCCACGGCGGTCGAGACCTCCCCCCTTCAGGCCGAGGCCGAAGAATTTTTCACCGGGTGCAAGTTTCTTCCAGTTGCGGACTTCGTTGCCGTCGAAGCCGTAGGCCATGGCGGGGTCGTCGGCCAGATAGGTGATGCCGCCGCTTGGCATGTAGAACGAGAGATGCAACGAATCACGGTCTATTTGCACGTCATAGCGGCCCGTGCTGAGTGCGATGAATTCCTGCTGCTCGGATCGTGTGAAGTTGACGGTTTCGTCCGGTGAGAGCGCGAGCGCCTCGCCGAGCAGCGGCTCGGGATCGTTGGGGCGAACGACTGTGACGCGGACGATGTCGGGAGTGTAGAACTGGACTTCGAGCGAGGTCGAGTCGGAGCAGAAAATGCGCGCACCGCGCGGGGTCGGCGCGATGGTGTCCACGGGCGCAGTGAACCGGTAGTTGGCCCGGGAAACGGTGGCAGTTATGAGGAGGGCGAGGATTAGCCGGGGTAGCATGTCCTGTTGTTTGGGGGAAGGAGAATAGTCCGGTTCGGGAGTAATTTAGGGAATTTTAGGGGGGAGGGCAATGGGAAAGGATAAAGGATGAAGGATAAGGGATGAAATTCTGACCCCATCCTCCAACCCCTTTCCTTCACTTCGTTCGAGGACAGGCCCCGTGAACGGAGAAGGGGAGCGCAGAAGCCTGAGGGGTCCTTCAGGCCGCGGCGGCCTGCAGGATGACAATTTTCATCAAGTCAGTGCGCCGCCTGACATTTTACCCCCCCTTGCCCCCCCCAGAGGACTGGGGGGGAATCGGAGAGATCCTTCAGCGCGGGCGCTTCAGGATGACAATTTTCATCAAGTCAGTGCGCCGCCTGACATTTTACCCCCCCTTGCCCCCCCAGAGGACTGGGGGGGAATCGGAGAGATCCTTCAGCGCGGGCGCTTCAGGATGACGATTAGCCGAACGACCGACTTGCATCACACATTTTACCCCCCCTTACCCCCCCAGAGGACTGGGGGGGAAATGGCAAACCCCCGGCTTTTGGGCCGGGGGTTTGATGTATTGGAAAGGGAGGCCTGGTAAGCGCAGATTTACGGTATTAGAGGGGGTTGAGGCCGCGGCGGTCGTTTCGATGACGCGGGCAGCGATTACGCCGAAGTACTCCTGGGTCGGTGAAATGACCAAGCAGTTCGGGCAGGTGAAGAAGGTATCGCCTGCGGAAGCGTAGAAATTCAGCGGCGAGAAGAGGTTGTCCAAGTCCGAGGATTTGTAGATCCAGTACGTGTTGGCATTGGGGCGCGATGACCAGCGGAGCGTGTAGGACAGGGCATCGTCTGAGACGATGGTCAGGTTGCCGATGGGCGCGATAATATCGTGCAGCGGTACGTTCGGAACGAGCGGCGTGAAGGGAATCTCTTCGGTCGGAATGCGCTGGTAGAAGAGCGGGTTCTCGGTGGCAACGCCTTCGTTAACCAACGATGTGCCCGCATCGAGATCGAGTTGCCAGAAGAGATTCAGATACGCCGAGATGCCGGAGTAGGTCACATAGGTGGACATGGTGATGTCGCGCTCGTTTTGCGATTGGCCGGCGGGAGCGGGATTCACGAGCGGAGTGGTGTCGGTGACGTTGCGGCCCGCTGACCAGTTGAGGCCGTTGTCGGTGGAAACGCTAACCCAGGCATCGCTTGAAGCAAAGAGCGAGTCGGACCAAGCGTCCTGCGAGAATTTCTGATACGAACAGAAAATGTTGCCGGTCAAGGCATCCACAGAGAGACTCGGGATTGCCAGATTGAGCTTGTTTTGGCCGGGCAAGTATTGACCCTCAGTCCAATTGGAGGCGATGACGCTGAAGGACGGAGTGTTTTCGCTCCAGTGATAGATGCGGGCGCGATAAGGCGACGTGGTGAAGAGACCGGGGCCTTGCTCGTGGAACAGACAGGTTGTGAAGGCGACGTGAATGTTGTCGTTGTCATCAAAGAAAACGCAGAGATCACCGAAGACGCGCTGCGAATCAATGTCCGCGAATTGCGTGAGGTTAACGGGAGCGTTCCATGTGTCGCCTGCGTCATCAGAGATAATCAGAAAGAGATCGTTGTTGCGGGAGTCTGCATTGAATGCGCCGGGACGAAGTTTGGCATAGGCAATCGCAATGCGGTGCGATGTCATCGAGGCCGCGATGTCGGGGCTTACGGTCGTCGTCGAGTCAATGTGAACGAACTGCACATTGTTCGGCGGGAAGAAGTCCCAGTTGATGCCGCTGGCGACACCGCCGCCGATGACCGGAATGCCGCGTGAGTAGTAAAAATCGCCTATGGCGGAAAAGACGGACACGACGTGCATCGTGTTGTTGTTATCGAGTGCGATCTTCGGCCAGATGCAGTTGATTTCGGCCTCGTTCTCGATCAAATATGGCGGCGTCGAAGAAATGAACGCGCCGGTGCGAGGCATGAAGTCAATGGCCCCAGTCAGTTGCGGATTGACCGGAGGGCCGAATTGGTGAAAGGCGGGAATGGCAAAACCATCAGCTGTTACACCGAGCGTCGTGAAACCTGCACGAGCAGAACCGTCCACCTGCACGCCACCGGAGAACTGCATTAGTTCAGTGGTAGGATTCCAGACGTTGTAGCGAATGTGGCGAGTGCTGGGATTTGGACTTCCCATGTGCGTCCACGCGACATGGGCATAGCCTGCGGCATCCAGGCCGATTGAACGGCCCTGAGTCACGTTGTGCTGCAGGTCGTACCATGTGGTACCAACTTGATAGACGGAGCCGATGGGTGTGGCGAGGGCGGTAGCGACGGCAAAGAGGGTTAGTAGTAATATACAAGTAGTCAAGATTCTCATGGTATTCTCCGGATGGATTGCATTTTGATATGATCGGCCTTAGAGGATAGCAAGGAGTTGGCGGAAACGCAAGGGGGAAGGGAAACAGAAATCTCAAAATAGAAAATAGAAAAGGCGGAGCAGAGCTGTTCCCTGACCTTTTTCGAGAGAACGGGAAAGGGGAGCGCGGAAACCAGAGGGATCCTTCAGGCCGCGGCGGCCTTCAGGATGACGATTAGCCGAACGACCGACTTGCATCACACATTCTACCCCCCCTTGCCCCCCCAGAGGACTGGGGGGGGAATCGGAGGCTATTTCAGCAGCAGCATTTTGCGGGTGGCTGAGAATGTTCCGGACTGCATGCGGAGGAAGTAGGTTCCGGCGGGCAGGTTTGAGCCATCGAAGGTGACGGTGTGCGAACCTGCGTGCAAGGGGCCGTTGACGAGTGTGGCGACGGCTTCGCCGATTGTATTGTAGGCTACGATTTGCACGTTGCCGGCTTCGGCGAGATCGAAGCGAATCTCCGTTTGCGGATTGAACGGATTCGGGTAGTTCTGTTGCAGAGCGAACTCTTGCGCGATTGTGTTATCGTCCTCGAACGGCGGTGAACCGGGCGCGCGAATGGTAAAATTTGCATTGGAGACATCCGTTACATCGGTGCGGGTGACACCGGTGATGCGGATGCGCGAGGTGGTAGATGCACCAGTCGGGACGTTGCGCAAATAGGAACCGGTGTTGGGAGCGCTCGCGACAAGTACAGCCCAAGTGCCTGTGGGATAGTTTCTATTCAATTCAATCTTGACGTTGCCCGTGAGATTGGTCGAAGTCCAAGTTATCGTTTCCTGTGTGCCTTCGATCCACGTTTCGCCGCCGTTGGGAGAGGTGACGGTAATCGAGGGGCCTTGAATCGTGAAGTTGGCATTGGAAATGTCGTTGACATCGGCGCGTGAGGCGCGGCTGATGCGCACGCGGGCCGCAGTCGTCGCGCCTGTAGGAACATTGCGAGGATAAGAGCCTGTGTTGGGTGCGCTCGCAACTAACGTAACCCAAGTGCCGGATGGATAGGCGCGGTTCAATTCGATTTTGACGTTCTCATTGAAGCCGCTTGATGTCCAGCGAATCGTGTCGGTGGTGCCCTCTACCCACGTTTCACCGCCATTGGGAGACACGACCGTGATGGTGCCGCCGCTAATGGTGAAGTTGGCATTGGAAACATCGTTGACATCGGCGCGGGAGACACGGCTAATGCGAATGCGAGCAGATGTTGTTGCGCCTGTGGGCACGTTGCGCGGATAGGAGCCTGTGTTTGGTGCGCTGGTGACAAGCGTTACCCAAGTGCCGGACGGATAGGTGCGGTTCAATTCAATTTTGACATTCTCGCTGAAGCCTGTGGAGGTCCAGCGAATCGTGTCGGTGGTGCCTTCGAGCCAAGTTTCGCCGCCGTTGGGAGAAACGACGGTTATGGTGCCGGCATTGATATTGAAATTCGCGTTGGACATATCCGAGATGGACGTGTTACTCAGCGAGACAACGCGAATGCGCGCTGTGGTAGATGAACCTGTGGGGACGCTGCGCAAGAAGCTGCCAGTGTTGGGAGCAGTGGCGACGATGGTTGTCCATGTGCCGCTCGGATAGCTGCGATTGAGATCAATGCGCACATTGCCGCTGACACCGGATGATGTCCAGCGGATGCTGTCGGTAGTGCCCTCGATCCACGTTTCGCCGCCATTGGGATAGGTGACAGTGATGGATGCGGGGCCCGAACCAACCAAGTCGGCGGTCATGGTCGCGCCGGAGTTGCTGATATTTTGCACGGCGATGCCAGTAGCGCCGCCATTGTAGTCATTGCTGTTGGGAGTTGAGGAAGCGGTGTAGTTACGATTCGTGGTGTTGCCCGGATAGGGATCGCCAGCGTTGCCGTTACTGGTACGTTGCTCGAGTTGCCAGAGGCCGTCGGCCTGCTCGAGCGCGACTTTGTAGTGACCGGACGATGTGTGGCCGGGGTACCATTGATTCGCGTTGGTGCCTGTGGCATCGTCAATGTGATAGATCAGCAGGCCGTTTGACGGCAATCCGCTATCGTAACCGGTTTGCTGACGATTCTCGACGAGAACGTATTGAGAGCTGCCGACAGACGAAGTCAGTTTGAAAATGGTGGCGTTGTTGGCAACGGCGGGGATGGAAGTGCTTGGGCTGCTCGAAGCAATGACCGTGGGAGTGACAAAGCCCATTTGAATGCGCGACCACGCATCGGGATGCGCGGGAGAATTACCGAGAGTGCCATTCCATGAACCGCCAGCCATGAGACTCCAACGGCCGAGGCCGTAGGAATCATTGCCAGTGTCGTAGAGGTCGGGCAATCCGAAGACCATGTGGCCCATCTCGTGAGCGTAAACGCCGCACGTCATGTCGCCGGGAGCGGCCCAGAATTCGGGTTCCATCGTGTAGGCATAGGCGTAAACGCCATCCACGGATTGAACGGAGTTTGTGCCCCACGCGTGCGACCAGATGTGCGCGCTGTTGCCGGAGTATTCCGCGCCAGTTCCGGCGTGAATGATGAAGAGTGCATCCACATAGCTATCGCCGTCGTTATCGTAGTTGGAAAAATCTACGAGTGGATTGGCGAGCGCGATGGCATCTTCGGCGAGCTTTTGCGCATTTTGCGGATAGGTGCCGAAGCCGTTCTGGTTGTTAACGTAGTAGGCGTATGAATTGGGCGCGCGCCGCCAACCGGTTGAACTCGGTTGGTGAACGGTGACGATATCGAGGTTGTTGTAGGAAATCTGGCGGAAATAGTGCGCCATGTTTCCTTGCGAGTTGCCAAACAGCAGGTTGTCGAAATAGGAGGCAGCGGTGCCTGCGGTGTTGTCGCTGAAGTCCACAAGGATGACCAGCACATTGAAGTTCTGGTCGAGGTGGTGGCGCTCGTGGAAGTTCTCGAAATAGGGAATCAGGCGCGGTTGATTGACGCCGCGCGCGGATAGCTCAGAGGCGTGCTCGATACAATAGGGCTTCTGAGCAATACCGTTTTCAAGGCGGGTCAGCAGCTCGGGCGAGGGCGGCATGGCAGAGGCGATTTGCACCAATGCCAGCAAAAGACCCGCGATAATCATTATTCTTGACCTGTTCATACGGAGCATCTTGGGGATTTCAACAAGTGACGTTCAATTTCATATTTGCAGTATCGAGGAATTGCACGGAGTGTGCCACCCATTTGAAAAGCGGGCAACATTGCCGCTAGCGCCAGCGTGGACGCTGGACCCATTGCCGCTAGCGCGAGGTGCTCTGGGGTGACCAAGAACATGACAGAACCCCCGTTATCGCCACGCGCGTTTGCGGGGGGAGATTAGAGAAAAGCCCCGCTTGCGCGGGGCTTCTTATGCCGAAGGTAATGACGGCTATTTCTTTTTCAGTTTGTAACCTGCGGGGACATCGAACTGAGTAGCTTCAGCGGGTGCGACAGTGGATGAAAGCAGATCAGATTGCATGAAATATTTCACGCGCTCTTCCCACTTGGGTTCCTGCGGAGTTTCTTTCTTTTTGCCGAACGGAAGTTTGCCCATCAGTTCGTTCTTCATGCCTTCTTTCATGGCCTGTCCGAGATTCGGGCCGACGAGTTGGTGACGGCGCATTTCCAATGTGCTTTGCACGGTTTCGCCGGGTGCTTTCTTGAGTTCTTCGACGAGTTGAGCGAACTGATTTTGATAGAGCGCAACAGCCATTTGCAGGCTCATGTTCTGCGCCCACTCATCGAGGCCGAGGGCGGTCAGGTACTTCATTTGGAAGTCACGAATTTCTTGCGTGCCGGGGACTTGTTCACTGTTCCAGAGTGAGAAATCAATCTTCACCCAGTCGAGCGAATCCTGTTTGTTGGTACCCGTGGCGACCATGCGGGCATTCTTGCACTCCCAGCCGTTGATGGTCTTGGGATTTGGATCGGAGATGGTTTCGACTTTCCAGGTGTACATCTCTTCCGCGGTCGTGTCGGGAATGTCCTCTTCGCTCTCTTTCATTTGCTTTTGTGCATCTTCAAGCTGCTTGCGAAATTCGGCGAAGGTCATCTCGGTATAGGTCTTCTTGCGCGCGTCGAGCGTCCAAATGAGCTCTTTGTCGAGGCGTGTAATGGTGTTGGTCTCTTGCTCTTTGCCGCCGGTCATGGTCTTCATGAAGCCGGACGTCCACTTGGATTTGGAGACGTCAGAGGATTTGTCGGCGGTGTAGGTGGCGGTCTGTGACGATTCGAGGCCACCGAAGCCTTTGGTGACAATCTTGGTCTGGCGCGTAACGTCGGCGAAGGACGCGGTGGCCAGAGCGAGGAGAATGAGGAGCGCTGTTTTCATGGGAGAACTTCTGAAAATAGAAAATAGAAAATGGAAAATAGAAAAGGCGGAACGGGATGCGCTTTGCGTTCCAGGCACGTACAGAAACGTGCTGCGGCGCCAGCGGGATGCGCATTACCATAGTGATGCTTTTGGGTAGATCCCTACGGGATGACAAACCGGAGCCCCGCGCGCACGTGGAAGGGAAAAGTGCTGGGCGGGGCACCCGCAGCGGGTGCCGCCGCAAGTGCTATGCGAAGGTTACGAGATAGACGCCGATGATGGCTAATGCTATACCGATGATGCGTTGGGTGGTCATGCGTTCTTTTAGGAACACTGCGGCGAGGATGAAGACGAAGATGTTGCTTGTTTGATTCAGCGCGGCGGCTTGCGAGGCTTGCGTGTATTTCATGCCGGCGAGCCACGTGATGAGCGCGAGATAGGCACCGATGAAGGAACCGGTCAGCAGGTAGCCCCAGCCTCGGCGAATCATCAGAGAGCTCAGAATCGCCTTACGATCAGTTTTGAAGAGCAGAATTACGACGAGTGTCAGAATGCCGCCGAGCATGCGGACGAGCATCACCCACCAGAGCGAGTTCACTTCGAGCAGCGGTTTGGCGACGACGATGCCGACCGCCATGAAGGCCATGGAAGAAACGCCCCAAGCGACTCCCCACCAAATGCCGCGTGCGCTATGAGAATCGGTGTGTCGAGTGTGCGTGGCTTCCCAGACGGCGGCAATGATCAAGACGACACCTACCCCCTGCCACAGACTTAGACGTTCGCCGAGCCAGATCATGGCGGCGGCGATGACCATCGGGCTGTAGAGACAATCCACGATGGACGACAGCGCCGCTCCGAGGCGGTTCAAACTCATGAAGAAAAGCGTGTCGGCAATGCCAATGCCGAGTGCGCCGCTGAAAAGAAGAACAGTTGCGGTGCTCGTGTCGAAGGGAAAGTCGAGCGAGCCTTCGGCAATCCATACGGTGGGAACCAGCAAAAGGCCGGCGAGTACGTTCTTGAAGAGGTTCAGCGCAATCGGGTGAACGGTTTCCCCGCTCTTCTTGAAGAGAATAACTGACGCGGCCCAGATGACGGCGGTGGTTAGAGCGAGGATTTCACCGAGATGCGGGAGCACGAAGAGAAAATAGAATATGGAAAATGGAAAACCAGCGTGGACGCAGACCCGTTGCCGCTGGCGCGCGGCGCTCGGGGTGATTGATTACTCTTGAAATCCTAGCCCTCTTGCCCCAAGGGGGCTAGGGGGGAAGGCAGAGTGACAGAATGTACGAAGAAGTGGGGGGAAACGAAACAGCCCGTGCGGTGCACGGGCTGTTGGCTGGGGAACAGGGACTCGAACCCCGATTAACAGATCCAGAGACTGTTGTCCTGCCAATTAGACGATTCCCCAATCATAGTGTTTTCCTTAAGTTACGCAACCTATTGCGCACCGCAAGGATTGATAATATACGCGAACAGAATTGGAGAAGCAAGTCGCAAGCGGGATTGGTGGCTGGCCAGTTTTTTGCTCATCTTTTAGGTGCTGTAAAGCCTAAATGTTTGAAATCCGATAAGCTAAAGCAGGTGAATGGCCCATGGATGCGGCGCAAAATGCCTATGATGTGACAACTCCGCTCCTCCGTCTGGTTCCGCAAACGGCACTGGACTCTGTTTTTGGAGCATCCGCGTTGGTGACCCCCGACCTCAAGCTGTCGGTTGTTGGCCGGACTTGGGACGAATTTATGGCCCGATCGGGCCGGAGCGACCTGGGTCGGAACGCGCTGTTGGGCAGCTCGATTCTGCTGTTTTTCCGGAATGATGAACAGCGGCGGGTGTTTGAAAGCCTGCTTCATTCGATGCATTCGGACGAATTGGGGGTGCATAACCAGGTCGTTGACCTGGGGACGAAGGAGAAGCCGTTTTACGTGCAACTGCATGTGCAGGGGCTATGGCAAGAAGGTGTCTTTGCGGGATATTTCCTGCATTGTCTTGATATCACGCGGGAGCATTCCAACCGGTTGGCGCTGATTGAGCGTGACCGGGAACTGATGGCGGCGCGTGAGACGGTTGAGAAGGGGCAGCAACAATCCGGTGGATTGGAAGACAAGCTGCGGGCCGCAAGCGAAGAGATTGCGCAGCGCGAAGCTCAACTGCGGAAGATGACTGAGAAGTCGGTGCGGTTGGAGAAGAGTTCTAAAGAGGCTCTGGAGCGCGCGGAGAAGTCGGTGGAGAAATCCACGCGCTTGCAGCATGAACTCGATAAGCTGAAGAAGCAAATCAGCACGACCGCGGACACGCAGGCGCAAAGTGAAGCACAGGCGGCAGAGCTGGCCAAGCTGGCTACGGAGCTTGCGCAGGCACAGGGCGCGGCGCAGAAGTTTGAGGCCGAGTTGAATGCACTGAAGGAACAGCAGAGCGGGCAATCGGACGAGGTTACGGCGGCGGCGCAGGAATTGGCCGAGATGCGTGCGACACTTTCCGAGATTCACCAACAGCATGCCGCGGCGAGCGCGGAGATTACGGTGTTGCGCGAAGCGTTGGCGGCGAGTGACGAGAGTTTTGGCGGGGCGCAGCAGCAGATTGAGAAGCTGCGCGAGGAGCTACGGGCCGACGACGAGAACAGCGGCACGGCGCAACAGCAGATTGACTCACTTCAGGAAGAGCTGCGGCTGAGTACTGAGAGTTACGCGCTGTTGCAGCAGCAGGCTGAGAACCTGCGTGAGGAGCTGGCACTTTCTAAGCAGGAAACACATACGCTGAAGACGGCGTTGGCGGCAGTTGAAGAGGCGCAGACAGCCGCGAGCGAACCCGCGCACGACGTAACACCGAGCGCGGCCGAGGAGTTTGTGCAATTGCTGGCACAACCGGCGTGCTATTTGGATATGCAGGGAACGCTGGTGTGCGCGACGGGGACTTTCTGGGAGAAATTGGGCACGCTGCCGACGCAAGAGCATGATCAGGCGCTGACGCAGTGGCTCGATAGCGAGAGTGCGGCGAATTTCACTACATGGCTTGAGCAGCGTGATGACGTGACGTGTGACATTATGTCCGCGAATGGCACGACGTGGCGGGCTTGCGCCATCGTGGGGAACGACGGCGAATGGCTGCGTGTGGTGGTGGAAGAGCTTGTTCAACTTCCGGAAGCTGTTCTGCCGGAAGCGCCGGTTGTCACAGAGTCGAGTGAAATTTCGCAAGCTCCGGCGAATAGTCAGGCGCGAGTCTTGTCACGCGAATTGGCGGACGAGTTCAGTAATTTGTTGACGGGCGTGCTGGGTCATGCTTCGCTGGCCGCAGCGGAGTCGGACGGCGCGACGTCGCGGGATATTCTGGCAATTGAAAAGACCGCGCGGGAAGCTGCGCAGTTGGTGCGAAAGCTGTCGGCGCTGAGCGGCGCGGGGCGGCATGTGCAAGAGAGCGATCTCAATTCGCTGGTCAAGCAATATGTCAAGAAGATGGCGCCAGGGACGTTCGTAGAGCGGCCGCAATTGGTGATGTGCGACGAGTTGTGCCGCGTCACCGCGGACGGCAATAGCTTGCGGTTGGTGCTGGACGCGCTGACTGCGCACGCCAAGGAGAATTTGAGCGGCAGCGGGCAGGTGTGCTATACGCTGTCGCGCGCAGAGGATCAGGCGTGTCTGGCGGTCTCGTATGAAGGCGAGGCAGGCTATCCGGTGGGCTGGCAAGAGGGGTTGCCGCCAACAATGGGACAGAACGGTTGGGAATTGATTTTTGCGCGGGAGGTTGTGCGGGGCATGGGCGGCGAACTCGACTTGTCGGAAGACTCAGGGCGGGCGATGTTCTTGGCGACGATGCCACTGATGGCGACACACGCGACCGTGTAGATGACAGGGATGCAGGGACAGGGAACCCGCCGCGAGGCGGGTTTTTTGTTGTTAGGAAGTGCGGATTTTCGTATTTTGGAGTGATGAAGAGTCCTACGGCAATATTTACAGTACCGGCGGCGAACCCCTGGCAGATCGAGCGGGTGACGTTCGGTCATCCGCAAGCGGTGTGGATGGCTACGCGGCTCGGCGAGGTTCAGGCGGTGTTGCAGCGGGCGGAAGAAGCGCAGCAGGCGGGATGCTTCGTGTGTGTGGTGGTGACGTATGAAGCGGCGGGTGCATTTGACCGCGCGGTGGCGACACACTTGCCGGGGAGATTGCCGTTGGTGTGGTGTGCTGCGTTTGCCCGCGACGAAGAGTTTGTGCGGAGTCATGGTGACTATCAAATTGGCTCCGCATGTCCAACGACTGCGCGGAGTGAGTATCTTGGCACGGTAAACAAGATTCTGGCGCACATTCGCGCGGGGGATATTTATCAGGCGAACTTCACGATTCGCGCGGAGTGTGAGTTTCGGGGTGATGCGCTCGCGCTGTTTGAAGAATTAGCGGAAGCGACGCGCGTGCCTTACGCATGCTACGTGGATACCGGGGATACACAGATTGTGTCGTTGTCGCCGGAGTTGTTTTTGGAGCGGCGCGGTGATGTGTTGGTGACAAAGCCGATGAAGGGGACAGCGGCGCGCAGGCCGGCATGGGAAGCGGATGAAGCGGCGCGATTGGCTTTGGCGAGGAGTTCCAAAGACCGCGCGGAATTGACGATGATTGTGGATTTGATGCGCAATGATTTGGGAAGAATATGCAAGACGGGGACGGTGCGCACGGAACATGAATATCTTGTGACGCGGCATCCGACGGTGCATCAGATGACGACGGACGTGCGGGGAGATTTGAATGACGGGATTGGCCTGTGGGAGATTTTGCGCGCGACATTTCCGCCGGGAAGCGTGACGGGAGCGCCGAAGGTGCGAGCGACGGAGATTATTCGCGATTGTGAAACGACTCCGCGAGGAATTTACTGCGGAAGCGTGATGCTGTTGAAGCCAGGCAGAGATTTTGTCGGGAATGTGGCGATTCGGACTTTGGAGATTCACGGGAATATCGCGACAGTAGGTGTGGGATCAGGAATTGTGGCGGACAGTGATCCGGAGCGCGAATGGGACGAAACGCTTTTGAAGGCGCGGTTCACGCAATTGCGTGCGCAGCGGTTCGGGTTGTATGAGGCGTTTCGCTACGTGCCGGGAGTAGGTTATCAAAATCTCGATATGCATTTGACACGATTGTCACACTCGTGCGCGTATTTCGGCAGACCTTTTCCTGAGGCGGCGATTCGGAACAAGTTGAGTGGGTTGATGACGACGTTGGGAGACGCACCGAACCGTGTGCGGTTGGATTTGGACGGTGAAGAGATTGCGCTGTCGTTGCTGCCGGAGGAATTGGGTTGGCCGACAGGCGGTGTGATTGCGATGATTCCGGATTTGCAGGTTGATCCGGACGACGCACGGCTTTATCACAAGACGACTTTGAGAAAAGAAAAGACTGAGTTACGCGCGAAGGCGAAATCGCTGGGGGCGCATGAGTGCCTATTTGTCAATTCGCGGGGGGAGTTTACGGAGGGTGCGATTTCGAGCTATGAGTTTTGCGTGGGAGGTCAGTGGTTGACGCCGGAATTATCGTGCGGACTACTGCCGGGAGTCTGGCGTGACCGGCAGATCGAGAGTGGCATGGCGCGTGAAGGTGTGGTGCGATTTGACGAAATATATATGATTGAAGCGATTCGCATCGGAAATTCGGTGCGCGGAGCAGGCGAAGTTGTGAAGATCATTTTGGAGGATGGCAGCGAAGTGTATCGCGCGAAGGCAGGCGGTCGGTGAGCACGGTTTTTATCGGGATATTGGCATATATCGGTGTGTCGTTGTTGGTGGGCATGCTGGTTTCGCGCAAGGTGCACAGTGAGAGCGACTATCTGATTGCGGGACGGCAGCTCGGGTATTTGCTGACGACGTTCTCGATATTCGCGACTTGGTTCGGCGCTGAGACATGCGTGGGTGCGGCGGCGGCGATTTATGATAAGGGGTTGGCGGGAGGAAATGCCGATCCGTTTGGTTATACGATTTGTCTGTTGTTGATGGCGGTGATTTTCGCGGTGCCGATGTACAAGCGCAAGCTGACGACGTTGGCGGACTTGTACAAGCAGGAGTTTTCGCCGGGCGTGGAGCGATTGGCTGCGCTGGTGATTGCGCCAAGCTCTGTGGTTTGGGCTGCAGCACAGATTCGCGCGTTCGGGCATGTGCTGTCGGTGTCGAGCGACTTGCAGCTTGAGACGTGCATTCTAATTGCGACGGTTATCGTGTTGGTGTACACGGTGAGCGGCGGATTGTGGGCGGATGCTTATACCGATGTGATTCAGGGATTCGCACTGATTATTGGACTGGTTGCGCTGGCAGTAGCGCTGGGATCACTTGATAATGCACCGACCGTGGGCCAGCTCACGAGCAGTTTATGGACGGGAAGCGGGCATGCCGAGCCTGAGAGTTGGTTATCGGTGCTCGATGGGTGGGCGGTGCCGATTTTTGGTTCGATTGTGGCGCAGGAACTAATTTCGCGAGTGTTGGCGGCGCGGTCGGCGCAAGTGGCGCGGCGTTCGGCGTTCGCGGCGACAACGATCTACCTTGTGGTGGGGATGATACCGGTGTATGTCGGATTGGTGGGTGTGTCGCTGCTGCCGGGGATTGAGGATTCGGAGCAGTTGGTGCCGCAATTGGCGCTGACGTATTTACCGACGATTCTGTATATTATGTATGCGGGTGCGCTGGCCTCGGCGATTCTCTCGACGGTGGACAGTGCGTTGTTAGCGGCTTCCGCGCTGATTGGGCATAATGTGATTTTGTCGAGTCGGCCGAACATGAGCGAGAAGACTAAATTGCTCGTGGCGCGTGGCGGTGTTTTGGTGCTGGGCATTGTGTCGTACTATCTCGCGATTTATGGCACGACGACGTATGAAATGGTCGAGATGGCGTCGGGGCTGGGCAGCGCGGGAATATTTGTGATTACGCTGGCGGCGCTGTTTTCAAAACGCGGCGGGCCGATGGCCGCAAGCGCGGCGTTGCTTACAGGATTGGGGATTTCGCTGGTGGGAAGTTACGTCACACCGTTTGATGGTTCGTATGTGTTCTCGATTGCGGGAGCGTTCTTAGTTTATTGGTTGGTGTCCATGCGTGAGCCTGTGCGCGCCAGCGTGGACGCTGGACCCAATGGCCGCTATCGCGAGTAGCGCAGAGGCTGGACTGATTAAGGGTGGGTCCCTTCATTCAGAGGAGGCAGAATATGGCAGCTTGGAAGCTTTTGTTGACGGCCCTTGTGACGATTAATCTGTCATGGGCGCAGGTGTATCAGCGCGTCACCGACTCACCGGTTGTGACGGACGGAGGTTCGTCGGCGAATGTGTCTTGGGTGGATGTGGATGGCGACGGTGATTTGGACTTGTTCATCACGAACGATGAAACGAACCAAGGGAATTTTCTGTATCTAAACGACGGTGCGGGAAATTTCACTTCTGTGGAAGACGATCCGATACTCGAGACCGGCGGGCACAACGTCGGCGCGACGTGGGGAGATTATGATAACGACGGAGACGCGGATTGTTTTGTGGCAAGGTGGTCGAACCAGAGTGACAAGCTTTATATCAACAACGGTGACGGTACGTTTGTGCGGGGCGTGGTTCCTCCGGTGACGTCATCGGGGGGGTACAGCGAGACGGGGAGTTGGTGCGATTTCAATGCAGACGGATGGCTGGATCTGTTCGTCACCAACAGTGCGGGTAACGGCCATCACAATTGGCTGTTTCGGTCAAACGGGGACGGTACGTTCGCGTTGCATGACGAAGCTCCATTCAATGCTGACGGCGACGATTCGCGATCGGCAGATTGGTTTGACTTCAACGGCGATCATCGACCTGACTTGTTTGTGGCGAATGAAAATGGCGACCACGACGCGTTGTATCAGAATATTGACGGAAATTTGTTCGCGAGCGTGGAGGGGGTCCCCCCTGCCCAAGACGGCGGATCGAATTTCACGAGCAGCGTCGGCGACATTGACAATGACGGGGACTTTGATTTGTTCGTCGGCAGCTATGGCAGCGCGAGCTTGCTGTACCGTAACACGAACGGGCAGTTTGAAGCCATTACGGGATCGCCGGTCAGTGCGGACAATCAGCAAGCGGTCGGCAGCGCGTTCGTTGATTATGACAATGACGGCGATGTTGATTTGCTGGTGACGAACGGGTTTGCGGCGAACGGGAATATTTACCGGCACAATTATCTGTATGACAATGACGGTGCGGGGAATTTTACGCGCGCGAGCAATGAGCCGATTGAAGCGGACAGCGGCTGGGGATTCGGCTGCGCGTTCGGGGATATGGACGGAGATCAGGATTTGGATTTGTGCATCGCGCGGTCGCGGAACGGGAATGAAGACAATCTGCTCTACAGGAACGCGCAGACTCAGAATCACGGTGTCGTATTCAGGTTGCGAGGTGAAGGCTCGAACATGAGTGCGCTGGGAGCCGTTGTGACGGCGAACGGGATGACTCGACAGCTTGCGGGGCAGAGCGGCTACTGCGGGCAGAGTATGGACGTGCATTTCGGCCTGGGAAATTCACAGATTGTGGATTCGGTGATCGTCTTGTGGCCGGGAGGAAATCGCGAAGTGTTTCCCGGTGTGCCAGCAGATCAGACCTATTTAATCGTGCAAGGTGCGGGCATTGTCAGTGCGGAGGATCGGCAGGTTCCCGTTGTCGAGAGCCAGTTGTTGTTCTCTGCATACCCCAATCCGTTTAATGCGAGTGTGACGCTCGAAGCGAACTTGCCTGTGCGGGAGAAGACGCGCGTGCAGGTGTTTAACACGCTGGGGCAGTCGGTCGCGACTTTGCATGACGGACAAGCGGGGCCGGGTGTGCTGACGCTGAATTGGCGGCCTGCGGCGTTGGCGTCCGGGGCTTATGTCGTGACCGTGACGCAGGGCGCGGCGGTGGATTCTCAGACGATTCAATTTGTCAAATAGGCTGTTTCGATGATCCGACATGTGGTGATGTGGCGGCTGCACGATTTTGCAGACGGGCACGATAAGGCGGCAAACGCGCTGCGCGTGAAGGCGGCGCTGGAGAATCTCGCCGGCAAGATTGACGGACTGCTGCGTGTTGAAGTGGGGATTAACCAGCTTGAAGGAGCGCAGGCATTTGATGTTGTGTTGAATGCCGACCTGCGCGACTGGGCTGCGCTGGAAGGCTATCAGAAGCATCCGCTGCATCAGGGTGTGATTGCGCTATTGAATTTGGTTCGGAAGGAGCGGGTGGTGGTGGATTGGGAGATAATGTAATGCGAGTTCTCGTCATGGGAGCGACGGGCGCTGTCGGCTCGGAGGTTGTGCGGCAATGCGTGCAGGACAGTCGGATTGAACGCGTGGTGGCGTTGACGCGACGACCGATTACGGAGAAGCATCCCAAGTTGAGCGAACTCTTGCATGAGGACTTCTTCGACTATTCCACCCTGCTCGAGGAGTTTAGTGAGATAGATATTTGCTGCTGCGCATTGGGCGTGTCGCAAGTGCAGGTGCGCGATCCGCAGCTCTATGCGACTATCACGCGAGACTATGTTGTGAACGCGGCGCTGGCATTGAAGCAGGCTAATCCCGAGATTGTGTTTGTATTTGTGAGCGGCGCGGGAGCGGATGCGACCGAGCGGAGCAGCGTGCTGTGGAGAAAAGTGAAGGGTGAGACGGAAAACAGATTGCGTGAGGTATTGCACGATCAATTGATTGTTTTGCGACCGGCGTATATTTATCCGATACGGCCGCGGGAGAATGCGCCGTGGCAGGAGCGGATTTGGAGTCCGTTTTACCGTCTGAAGAAGTTCATGCCGCGATTTGTGACCGACACGGTCGAGGTGGCGCGGGCGATGGTGAACGCCTCAGTGGCGGATGAACGGCCCGGGATGGTGGGGAATCTTGATTTGGCTGGGTGGGCGGCGCGGTCGGAAGGGTGAGAACGCGAAGTGGTATTCGCGGATTGTGCGTTAAGGCCGGCTGTCCGGCCTTTTTTTGTGGGATTTCGGTGGATACCGAGAGGCAGGCAATAAATATGGGTAATTTAGATGAGCAGAGTTTGCCCGCTCGTCCACCGCGAATATCGAATGCAAGCACGACAAAATTATGGCCTTAGATGATCAGATCGCGCAACTCAGAGCGAAAAGTTTTTCACACCCCCTGTTGTGTTGATTATAGACAAAATGCTTTTGCCAGACGAAATCGGTAGTTATATTTTAGGCATATTGACTGGTGTTCGAGATACGATGCTAATTGTGTACGATTCTTCATTATAAACATGATTGTAATCTACCGGATGGGTGGCCTGTGATTTTTTGGACTCAACATCTGCGGAAGATATTCCAACTGCGGAATCTGACCGTTGCGCTTGTTTGCGCGGCGGTGTTTGCGGCATTCGGCCGCGCCGAGGCCGCGCCGCTGCCTCTGGATGTCCATTCGCGAGTCTTGGACGAAGGCTCACTGACCGCGATGGCGGCGCAAGATAGTCTCTTGCTGGTTGGCGGCGGGACGACTCTGCTCGTATTGCGTGTCACTGCGGATGGAGACATCGAGCGCGTGGGGAAAGTTGTAACTGGTGGGGAAATACTCGCCGTCTATCCCCAGGGAGATTACATCTATTTGGCCACGTCGAACGCGGGCATGACTGTCGTGGATTTCAGGAATCCGAATGAGCCTGTAGTCGTGGGACAGGCCGCGACATCGTCACGCGTGCGTGATGTGGATGTGGAAGGCAATCTGGCATATTTGGCGAGTTTGGACAGCGGCCTGGATATTTATGATGTTTCGGATCCGGTTGCGCCGCGGTTTATTTCACACTATGAAACGCGAGTGCCCGGCGACGACGGGACGCAGTTGGTTTCCGTTTGCGTTGATCGCGGGCGGGCGTATCTGGGGCAGACGGGCCTTATCACGATACTGAATGTCGAGAATCCGGAAGTACCGTTTCTGGTGTCGCGGCGGGACAGTCCGAGTTGGGAGATAGAAATTCATGATACGATCGCGTATGTGACGACTAACCGGTCGCGATCGCTGCGCACCTACAGTGTCGCCGATCCAGACACGATGATCTATCTGGACGGATTTGGCTTGACACAGAACAATGGAGCGGCGGCATTGAATCTCGCGATTGACAACGGACGCGCATATGTGGCGTGCGAGCAGGCCGGGCTTGTGGCCGTCAATGTGAGCAATCCGCGGGACTTGCGTTACGCGGGGACGTTTGACCCAACCGATGTTGAACCGGATGTGTGGGATGTTGCGATTGTGGATACGACGGCGTATTTCATCAGTTTTGCGCACGGCGTGTTTTCGGTGGACTCGGTCAGTAATCCGACGATTGGCGCGACGCAGCGCTATGAAGCGGCCAGTTCGCCGATCCGGTTGGCGTCGGAAGGTGCGCGGTTGTTTGTGGCGAATTATTACGACGGTTTGACCGAGGTTGATATCAGCAACGTTTATGGGCCGACGAAGCAATGGAACAGCCGCACTCAGGGTCTATTTGCTTACACGACGGGCGTTTGCTCGTTTCGGCGAGACGGCAGGCTGTACGTGCTGACTTGTGACAATGAGGCAGGAGTGCGGACGATTGATGTGTCGGACGAGCTGCATCCGGTGGTGATGGACACGGAGACGCAACATCTCAGCGGATCTCAGGCCGCAGTCGTCGTCGGTGATTACGCGTACGTTTGCGCGGGCGGTGATGTCGCGGTATTGGATGTCCGCCGAGCGGATGACATCGTTCGCGGTACATCAATTGATGTTGGCGGAAATGCGGTCAATATTACGGCCGACGGCTCGTTTGTGTATGTGGCCTGCCATGACAACGGTCTTAAGGTGCTTGATATCAGCATGCCTGCGTCGCCGGTTATCGCTTGGGAATATACGGCGGCTGGTGTTTACGACGTGGATGTGGAGTATCCACGCGCCTACTTAGCGGGACCGGATAGTGGATTGGTGGTGATGGATATCAGCGCTCTGCCGCCGGTGGAATTGGGCCGGTTCCGCATCGGACACAAACCGGCATCCATTGACGTCGTGGACGACTTGGCGTTTGTTGCGGCTGAATGGGGCGGCCTGCGTGTTCTCAACATCACGAATCCGAGTGCGATTTTCGAAACAGCATATCGTGACAGCATCGGCTATGGCGGGAATGTGCATGTTACGACGCATACGACGCCGTACGAGACGTTCCGCACGGCGTGTTTGTCCATGCAGTATGGCGGGCTGCTGCTGTTTGACGTGACGACGTTGTATGATACGACGCGGACATCGTTGATCGTGGCGGGCGGCGGCAACGAGCCGGAGAATTTCGAGTATTTTATGGCGAACACGAACTCGTCGGCGAATTTCGCGCACTCGGTGGTGAGCGGCGCGCGAAACTACGGGCACAGAGTTACGTATGCCAGTCCGCAGGCGTGGCAGGATACGGACGGCGACGGTCTGGATAATCAGATTGTCACTTCGGCGACGATGACAGCGGAGGGGCTACGCGCAGCGATATTGCGGCTTCAGGATTCACACAATCCGAACAAGCCGAACGTGTTCTATTTCACGGGACACGGGCACTACAACGCAATTGACATTAACGGCAATCCGGCTGACAATGTTTCCGCGGATTCGCTGGGGGCGTGGCTTGATCAGGCTGAATTGGATGATTCGACGAAGCTGGTGATCGTGGTTGAAGCTTGCAACGCAGGATCGCTGATTGAAGAGTTGAGCGTCGGGCATCCTAATCGCATCTTCATCGCTTCGGGTGGCGCGGAAGAGACCAGCCGGTTTGCGGACGGCGTGAGTTTCACGACGCTGTTTTGGGAGTATGTCTGGGCTGGAGCTAGCGTTTATGCGGCGTTTCACCGGGCCGATACGACTTTGCGGAGCATGTCGGATTTTGACCAGAACCCTGAACTGAATGCGGATGGCGACGGCAATCCGAATGAGTACGAAGACGACATGTTGGCTGCGGACTCGGTGTTCATCGGAGGGAGGATCAACGACGGGGCGACGCTGCCAGTGATTTTGGATTCACCGGTCGGGGTGGACGCATTTGGCGACACCTTGACAGTGGAAATTCGCTGCAATGACGCCATTGATGAAGTGTGGTACCGGATTTACTCGTTTTCCGGTGAAGAGATTCCGCAGGGATTGCAGTGGGGCGATATGCAACCACTCGGCGGCGAAAGGTACCGCGCAAAGTTGACTGGTCTGACGGCACTTGAGACGAACACGCCGTACATCCTCGAATTCAATGCGCGTGATGACTTTGTCACTTTGGCGGCGTCAAAGGTAGCGCTTTTGCGTGTGAATGGACCGGATGATGTGCCGCCGTTGCCGGGCTCGCTGGAACTCATGGGTTATCCGAATCCGTTTAACTCGCATATTCGCATCGCGTACAACACGACGGTGCAGGGACGCGTGGCTCTGGAAGTGTGGAATATTTTGGGGCAGCGCGTGGCGACGTTGGTGGACGAGGTGCAGAACACCGGGCTGCATGTGGTGAATTGGCCGGGTGAAACACAGAGCGGAATCGCGCTGCCCACGGGGCTGTATTTCGCGCGGTTGTCTTCCGGTGAACGCACCAAGGTGACTAAACTGCTGCTCATTCGTTAGCGCGCCCTATGTTCGCAGTGCGAATGCTCCTATTTTACTGGTTCGCTGCATGGGCCGCGCCTCAAATTTGTTTTGCTGCGGACGAAGTTTTCGATATGTACGATACCGGAAACGGTCTGTCGCAAGCGACTGTTCATTGCGTGCTGCAGGACAGCCGGGGTTATTTGTGGATCGGGACGGACGACGGGCTGAACCGGTATGACGGCACGCAGTTCGTACAGTTTCATAGTGATCCTTCCGACTTGACGACGCTGTCGAACGGCGCAGTGTGGTCATTACTTGAAGATTCAGAGGGGTTTATTTGGGTCGGCACGCAGAAGGCAGGGCTGAACCGTTATAACCGCCGCACAGGTGCCTTTGAGCAGATGCTCAGCGATTCGCTGCAGCAAGTCATACACGGCGACGCGATTGTTTGTATTTTGCAAGATAGCCTGGGAGGGATATGGGCCGGAACAACGAAGTCCGGCCTTATCTATTTGCCCAAAGGAGATGATTCAGGATTTGTTCTGAACGGCCAGTCGCAATCGCTGCCAAGCAACCGTATTCGCTGTCTGGCTCGTGACGGCGCCGATCATATTTTGGTGGGAACCTCTAATTACGGCTTGATTCGGTTAGACATTCGTGATCGAAGCTGGGTGCCCATGGTGATGGAGAACGGCGAGACGCCTCCGTTCATCAATGTGCAGAACCTTGTGCAGGACGCGAGCGGGGGGCTTTGGCTGGCGACGCTGGATGCCGGGGTGGAGCATTGTATTCGCGAGCCGAGAACTCCGGAGCGTGTCCGGGCGATTGAGAGGATTCCCGGACTCGACGTGCAGCGGGTACGCGCGTTGTCGCTGGACAGACGGAATACACTATGGATTGCGACGGCGAGTGACGGATTGGCGGAATTCCGACTGGACTCACGGGAACTGTTGATGCACAAACACGACCACGCGCGGGCGACTTCACTTGCCGAAGACAACTTGCTGTGCGTGCTCCATGACCGATCCGAGGACTTATGGATCGGAACGTGGAGTTCGGGGTTGTCACGTCTGCGTTTGCGCAACACACCGTTTGCTGAAATCAAGCCGGAAACGGGCGAAGGTATTGAAGCGGGCGTGGCGATGTTGGCGCTGGCGTTCGCCGACAACGGGACGCTTTTGGCGGGAACGGTGGGGCAAGGTTTAATCGAACTTGATTTGGGGCCGGACAGCGTCACGACACATAAAGTTGCACCGGGAGAATTTGCGACAACAACCATTACATCCATCTTGTGGTTGACGGCGGATAGTTTTCTCGTCGGGACATACAATGAAGGGCTGTTTGTTTATGACCACGGGACCAAGCTGCTCACGCGATTTGGAAGCGAAACGGAATTTGGCTCTTTGCAGGATTTCAGCGTCTTGTGTATCGCAAGAGACCGCGCGAACCAGATTTGGCTCGGCACGGTCAATCATGGCGCGATCCAGATCAGCGCGGATCTTGCGCGGGCGACCTTCTTCAAGAAGCGCGAAGACGGAAGCGGAATCAGCGACTACATTGTTTACGCGCTTTACGCTGATCCGAAAGGGCGCGTGTGGATTGGCACATTGGACGGCCTAAATTGCGTGGACGGCAGCGGTGAGGTCATTATGACGCTGCGCTATGACCGGGCGGACACGAATTCCATTTCAAACAACGAAATCCGGGCTATTGCCAGTGACTCACGCGGTAATTTGTGGGTGGGAACATCGAACGGTATTAACAGGATTTCGGAAGACGGCACTTCGGTTAAACGCATTACGGAACGCAGCGGACTTGCCAACGGCGTAATCTACGGGTTGCTGGTTGATGCGCAAGACAACGTTTGGGTGAGCACAAACCGCGGGATTTCCGTGATCCGGGCAGATGGGGCGCGTGTTGAAAATTACTGTGGGTGGGACGGGCTGCCGCTCGGCGAGTTCAATCAAGGGGCTTACGTGCGTTCGGCGGACGGCGCATTGCTGTTTGGCGGATCGGCAGCGATCACGAAGTTTTATCCGGACCAAGTTCAGGCAAAGACTTTGTCAGTGGTCATCACGTCAGTGCGTGATTATCAGACCAATGAGTACTTGTCACGGGAACCTGGCGTACAGGAAAAGCTGACACTTCCCCACTGGCGCAAGCATTTGGTGATAGACTTTTCGGCGATTGAGTTCTACGGCGGTGTGCAGCGCGGCTACAGTTACCGGATGAGCGGTTTAGCGAATGATTGGATTCGCAATGTTTCTTCAAACAGCGCGGTGTTCACGAATCTGGAGCCGGGGGACTATGCTTTTGAAGTGAAGCGTGAGGGCGCGGATGACGACGCGGCGACGCGGCTGCGGATTTCGGTGCAGCCGCCGTGGTGGTTGCGATCTGAAGCGATCTTGGTTTGGCTGTTGGCGGGCAGCGGACTGCTATTTTGGGCTTTTCGCTATGCGCAAAGGCGGGCCGTGCGGCAGGCTACGGTGGACGCTGAAAAAAGGGCGCAGTTAATTATCAACCGGCGCTATTTGTTGGAGTCGTTGAGTGTGATCGGACACAACCAGACGACACGGGATTGCTTCGATGCAATCGTACGCAATTGCAACCGGCTGCGCGATCCTGCGGACACGCACGCCGTAGCAAGATTGAAGTCTGAGGCGGCTGGCTACCTCGCGCACACCAGTGATAAGATAGACAAGCTGGCTGTGCAGGTTCCTTTGGCGGAGGTTGAGGCGCAGTTTGCCGATCCGCTCTTGGCCGAAGCGCGGCAAATGGACCGGTTGGTGCGGTTGATTGCAAACGAGGAGGACGTAGAGCAATTGCGGCGGCAAGCTCCGGCGGTTGCGGAAAGTGTCGAGACTTTCCTGCGGCATTTCAGAACTGTCATCGGCTTTCTTTCCCGAATTTACAAAACGAAACTGGACGAGGCCTTCGGCGAAGTCTGTCGGAACAAGAGCGTGGAGTTCGAGCGACGCGGCATTGAAGTAACGGTTGATTGTCCGCCGGACTTGGTGTGTTTTGTTGACCGATTGGAATTTGTTGCTGTACTGGATGACTTGCTGTCCAACTCGATGGAGGCGCTGAGTGCGTCTTCTGAGAAGCGAATCAGCATTGTGGCAAAGGAAGTCGAGGAGTTTAGAGGCAAGATCGAGGTTTTGATTGCTGATTCGGGCCGTGGCTTGAATTTGCTGGAATCCGAATGGGGTACAATATTCGAGCGGCGTTATTCGACAAAGCCAGGCGACACAGGCGGATTGGGATTATATAATGCAAAGCAGACGATGTTGAGATACCAAGGCGACATTGGAGTCAAGGCGTCGTCTGAAGCAGGCACTACCATCAGGCTTTACTTGAAGAGAGCGAGTTTATGAAAAATTCGAACGGGACAATGGCGCGGGTGTTGATTGTGGACGATTCCCGGAGCACCGTGCGTGACTTCGCTGAGATGCTTGAAGGAATGGCAGACTGCACTGAAGCATACAGTTCTGAGGACGCGCTGCGGCTGATCAACTCCGATGCACATGACGTAATGTTGCTTGATTATGACCTTGGTCCTGGCTTGAACGGCCAAGACATACTCAAGCATATCAATGCACGCGAAATCGACGTACGAGTCATCATGATCTCTAAGCATGACGGATTCGAAAACGTCAAGTTTGCTTTGTGGAACGGGGCTTGCGACTTTTTGGGCAAGACGCCGAGCCGGCAGGAATTGCGCGAGGCGGTTGAGATGGCCCTGCTGAAGGTAAAGGTGCCTGCTGAAGAAAGAAGGAATGGAAAGAGCGCGATGGTCGAGAGTTGGATGCTGACCGGGTCGAGTGCGGCCGTGAGGAGAATTAACCGCGAGATTTTGGATATTGCCCCATTAGATGCGTCGGTGTTTGTGACGGGCGAGTCGGGGACGGGCAAGGAGCGGGTCGCGCAAGCTCTGCATTGTAACAGCAAGCGCGCGGACAAACCGTTTATTGCGGTGAATTGCGCGAGCTTCAATGCACATTTGGCGGACAGCGAACTATTCGGTCACCGCAAGGGGGCGTATTCGAGCGGTGACTATTTTCGCAAGGGAGCGTTTGCAGAGGCGAGCGGAGGCACGCTGTTTCTGGATGAGATCGGGGACATGGATCTTGACGTGCAGAAAAAGCTGCTGCGTGTGCTCGAAGCGAAGGAGTTCAAGCGGTTGGGGACGGACGAGATGATCAAGACGGATGTCCGGTTGATTTGTGCGACCAATGCGGATGTGCAGGAGAGTTTGCGGAGCGGGCGGCTGCGCAACGATCTGTATCAGCGGATCAAAGTTACTGCGATTCATATCCCGCCGCTGCGGGATCGGCCGGAAGACATTCAGCAGCTGACGGATGACTTGCTTAAGATGATTGGCAAGGAGTACGGAGAGGGAGTGATCACTATTTCCAGCGCTGCGAGAGAGGCCTTAGTGAACCATTCATGGCTGGGGAACACGCGTGAATTGTACAACACGCTGTTGAATGCGACGATTCATTGCAAGAACCGGCATATTGCCAAAGAGCAGATTACTGATGTTGTTGGCATCCCAGTTGACTCTGAGACGTACGAAAAGGTGAAAAGTGAGGCGCTGGCCAAGATTATCAAGCAGTACTTCAATGCGTTGGCGGTGTCATGCAATTACAACAAGTCGGAAATGGCACGTCGGGCGGGTTTGACGCGAGCCGGCTTAGACAAGATTCTCAAGATGTATGGCATCAATTTTCCCCGCAGAGAGGACAAACTGAAGGACTGCGCCTCTGTGTAACCCCCCAGACGACGGTGGTGTAAACTCCAGTTTACAGGTCGGAAATTTGTCTTAACAACAGCTTAATCGAAATAGCGCACAGAAGGTGTAAACACCAGTTGGCAGTTTCACAATGAAATTGGCCGACTGGTGTTTTGTTTTTTTGATTTGTGGATATTGCGTTCTGTTTTGTCACGACTTACATTGGTGGCATCTTCTTTGCCATTATCATCGTAATCATTGATGCACTGCTTTCAAACGGCACAAGGAGGAAAGATGGAACGACTGAAGAGTCATCGAAGTCCGCTGCTGAAGCTTGGCGGACGTGTGGCGTTGCTGGCATTGTTGGTCAGCCCATGCTTCGGCGGAACGATATTGCAGCAGATGCGGCTCTCCAATTTTGAGGAAGCGGTTGTCGTTGCTGAACGAGTTGACGTTGGCACTTCGGCTCCGGCAGTCTCATTGCCTCAACCTCAGCCGACTGCCGCGACGGCTCCGTATTGTGCGGCCCAAGTGACTGCGGAAACCGCAAAACTGCGCGAGGGCCGTGCTGTGCAACGGACGGACAGTTTGAATGGCGGCGCAGCCCAAACCGAAATTCCCAAGTGTGAATAGATTTTTTTGCTTTTAGCATGTTATCACTATCTACCACCAGAAACTAATTATGGATACTTCTTTTGACGCAATGGCTGCGGCTGTGATGGGTATTCAACCTTTGACGCAGGGCGTGCAGGGCGAGAGAATGCGGCTCCCCAGGCCGAGACGGCGCCCGTCTGATTTGAACCGGACGGTCCGGGTGCAAGACACGAACTACCCGCGGGGTTGGCACGAAGCGATTCAAGAGTTCAGGCGGCGGTTTCTCATTGCCGCACTGGATACTTATGGCTGGAATATTAAGCTCACAGCGCGCGAACTGGGGGTCTCGAGACGCACGCTGCAAATGCATTTGCGCAACTTGGGGCTGGATAAATACGAGGTCACGGATTGCGGCGAACAGATAGGGTCGGACTTTTGCAACTCAGCGAAGTGATTCAAATGACGCTTTGCATATTCAGGTGAACGGGGGGGCGTCCCGGTCGAAGGGCAAACAGCTTTGGCCGGGATTTTTTTGAGTGTTCTGCACTGCGCAGGTGCACGAGCATTTCGGGGTGCGGGATTGTGGGCGATTCAATCTGTCAAGGGGCACTGATTTGATTCGACATGTTGCCTTGTGGCGACTCTATGAACAGACTGAAGCGAGCGACAGAGCGGCGAAAGCGTTGAGCGTAAAGGCGGCGCTTGAGAATCTTGTGGGCAAGATTGACGGGTTACTTCGATCAGATGTTGGGATATTCTGGCTGGAATGCGAGCAGGCAGACGAGGTAATTCTGGATTGCGATTTCCGAGATTGGGCGGCGCTTGAAGCGTTTCGAGAGCATCCCTTGTATGTGTCTGCCATTTCGCTGCTCAATACGCTTCCAACGGAACGTATTGTCATGGAATGGGAGCCTGCGCCTGAGCGTGAGGCACGACATGCGCCAATGTCAGCAAAGGTGCGCGGTGAAGTAGCGAACGTGATTATCAGGAAGAATTAGAGATGCGCGGTTGAATGCGCATCGTTGACAAAAGTAACGAATTGTCGTAGATTATCTTGCAGCTCCAGTCGGACGGACATCGTCCTTGCCGGGGGTTATTCAAGAGCGAATCCTTGCCGAATACGGCGATGGGTTCGCTTTGTTTTTTTGGGTCGAAACCAAAGTGACCCGTATGGCTTGTGAACTCAGTTTTGTCAATCTTTTGGAAGTTCTTATGATATCCGGCTGCGTGTGCGCGGCAGCCTGAAAGGAAGCAAATTATGAAACGAAAATTTATCGCAGTATTATTCTGCGCGGCAACAACGGTGTGGGGCGCCGTGCCGACGGTCGTGAATTTCCAAGGGGACTTGCGATCTCCGCTGGGAGCGCCGCTGGACACTGCCGTGACTATCACGTTCCGGATTTATGCGGACGCGGCAAGCCCGGCGCCGCTGTGGAGCGAGTCGCATGCGGTAACTGTGGACAGTGGGCTTTACAGCGCCGCGCTTGGCGCGAGCGTTCCACTTCCGAACTCATTTTATGACGACGGCAGCACGTGGCTGGGGATTCAAGTCGGCTCGGATGCAGAAATGACGCCGCGCATCGCGTTCAGCGCGGTGCCCTATGCTTACCGTATCGGGACGATTGACGAAGCGGAAGGCGGGACGGTCACCAGCGATGTCGTTATCAGTGGCAAATTGAATGTTGGCACGGCAAACGTGAACACGGGCATGAATGCATTTGTCACGGGCAACACGAATTTCGCTTCTGGAGATTATTCGGCAGTTTGCGGCGGCGTGAATAACCGAGCTTCCGGTGCATTTTCGTTTATTGGCGGTGGCGGTGGTGCGGGAGCAGATTCAAACCGCGCCAGCGCAAATTGGGCGGCGATACTTGGAGGACGTGCGAATCAAGCGCCACAGACATTTGCGACGATTGGCGGAGGGTACGCGAACTGGGCGCTGGGCCAATATGCAGTGGTCACCGGCGGACGTGCGAACTACTGCGGCGGCAACTACTCGGCGATCTTGAGCGGCGACTCCAACTACGTGATGCAAGAGCACGTCGTTGTTGCGGGCGGACATGGGAATCATGTTGAAGGTGAGAGCTCGACTTGCGGCGGGGGGAACCGCAACCTCGTCAATGATGCTGAGTATGCGACGATCGGCGGGGGTTGGCTGAATTCTGTTTCCGGCGACCGATCCGTGATTGCAGGCGGTTACAACAATACAGCAACCGGCGAGAATGCCGTTGTAGGAGGCGGTTTCGAAAATGAAGCGACTGCGGCATCTACAGTTGTAAGCGGCGGATATCAGAATGTCGCGAGTGTTCCCGGTTCGTCTGTCGCCGGTGGTTATTATAACGAAGCTGCGGGGAGTAATTGCTCGATCGGTGGTGGCTACCAGAATTTTGCGGAAGGCTACACGACTGTAATCGGCGGAGGAAGATACAATACAACGAGCGGCAGTTTTTCTGTGGTGGCAGGCGGCGGTGGACTCAATGACATTGATGGAAACAATGCCGCTGGAAACGGCTGCACCATTGGCGGCGGCAGCCGGAATAGTGCGCAAGACAGTTTTGCGACCATTGCCGGTGGATTCGGTAATTCGGTCAACGGAGATTTTACAACGATCGGCGGCGGGCGGAGCAACTCGGCGACTTTGAGCGATGTCACTATTGGCGGCGGCAATCACAACATTGCGTCAAATTATTATGCAACAATTTCAGGTGGTGGATACAATCGCGCGCGGGGACAGTTTTCGGTTATTTCCGGCGGAGGTGGAGATGCAATCGCGGATTCAAATTCTGCGCTTGGAGATTTGTCAGTCATTGGCGGCGGTTATCATAACTATGCAAACGGCGACGCTTCCACAATCGCGGGCGGATATTATCACACTGCGAGCGGCGGATCGGCGACAATTGGAGGTGGCTATCGCAATACCTCAACTGCTTCTTATTCGTCCGTCGGCGGCGGCACCTATAATGATGCGACGGGAGCATATGCGACCGTCCCAGGTGGTTCGCACAATTTGGCCGAGGGCAGCTATTCGTTTGCAGCAGGCCGGCGAGCGAAAGCGCACATGAGTGGAAGTTTTCGGTGGGCTGATGGAACGAATGCAGATTTTGACGGAGGCCCTGCAGACACTGTGGCGAACACATTCGCGGCGCGTGCGTCAGGGGGGTTTTACTTTTATACGGCTGGCAACTTGATGAATGGTGCCGTGCTTTGGCCCGGCGGCTCGGCATGGTCAGCAGTATCGGATTCGACGATGAAACGGCGCTGCGGTGTTGTTAATACGGATGAAGTGCTCAGGAAGATTGAGCAGTTGCCTATTGAGCGCTGGAGTTATAAAACTCAGGCCGAAGATATTCAGCATATCGGCCCAATGGCCCAGGATTTTTGGAGTGCGTTTCACGTGGGAGATGACAGCTTGAGCATTTCGACGATTGATCCGTCCGGTGTAGCGTTGGCCGCGATTCAGGAACTGGCGAAACAGAATCGCGAGATGCAGGAAGAGATTACATTACTTCGTTCGCAAATTCAGACCTTAGTGGCCGGACAGGCCAAAGCTTCTTTGGAGAATACTCATGATACGGCTCGATAACACTTTACGCCGACTCTCCGGCGTTACGCTGTTTCTGTTTGTCTTTTACGCCACTGGTTTCGCGGCGGTGCCGGGCTGGATAAACTTTCAAGGTCAACTGGCGGCGCCGGACGGAACTCCGCTTGATACGACCGTGAGCATTACTTTCAGGCTCTATGCGGATGTTTGGAGCGACACGCCTCTTTGGGACGAGATTCACGACGTCACAACGGTGGGCGGGCTGTACAGCGTGCAATTGGGCAGTGCGGATAATTTTCCGCAAACTTTCTATGACGACGCAACGACGTGGCTTGGCATTCAGGTTGGCGCGGATACTGAGATGTCACCGCGCACACTCTTTTCAGCCGTGCCGTATGCCTATCGGATCGGCACTATTGATGAGGCGGAGGGTGGGACGATTCAGGGCAATGTGATCATCCAGGGGCAGGGGAATATCGGATTTGGAAATACAAACGTCGGTGATCAATCTTTTGTGGCGGGATCGAGCAACGCTGCCAATGGAGACAATTCTACTATTGCGGGCGGAACGCTGAATGTAAACAGCGGCGAAGCATCGTTCATTGGCGGCGGGTATCACAACGAGGCACAGGGTTGGACGACTACCATTGCCGGAGGCAATTCAAACTTCGCGAGCAGCGAGGGCACCAGCATTGCGGGCGGATCAAACAACGTGGCCGTGGGTCCTCATGCGACCATAGGAGGCGGACTCAATAACCGCTCGCGGGGTATATGCTCGGTGGTTGCAGGTGGTGGTGGGCCGGATTTGGCGGACTCGAACAGCGCGAGCTTTGACTATTCAACCGTCGGCGGCGGAAGCAACAATTTTGCAAACGGCGCGCATACACAGATTGGCGGCGGATATGGCAACCGTGCTTCAGGAATGATGGCTTCAGTTGGTGCGGGATCCTCAAACACGGCAGGCGGAGCGTATTCGCGTGTAAATGGCGGCGTCGGAAATTCAGCTTCTGGTATGCAAGCGCTTGTGGGCGGAGGCTACGGCAATTCAGCAACGGCAGAAAACACAGTCATCGGAGGCGGTAGGCAGAATAGAGCGACAGGCGATAACTCTACGGTCTCAGGAGGCAGCTTTAATTATGCACGCGGGCTGTTTTCAGTGATCGCGGGAGGCGGCGGAGTAGATTCTGCCGACACTAATTCGGCCATCGGTAATCTAACCACAATCGGCGGTGGATACCACAACTATGCAATCGGTGATGCTTCGACGATTGCCGGCGGATATTATCACACGGCGAGTGGAAACTCGGCAACGATTGGTGGTGGTTACCGCAACACGTCCACGAGTTTCTACACCACAGTCGGCGGCGGAACTTACAATGATGCGACCGGACAATATGCGACCGTTGCGGGCGGGCGCAATAACTCGGCGCGGGGATCGCATGCAACCGTGGGCGGTGGAGGCGGTGTTGCTGCGGACTCCAACTCCGCGCTGGGAAGCTACTCGACGATTGCGGGCGGCTCGGGGAATACGGTCTATGGCGCGAGTTCGACCATCGCAGGTGGGCGCAATAACTTGGTGGAAGATGACTACAGTTTCATCGGCGGTGGTGGCGGCGCGAATGTGGATTCCGGTAACCATTTGGACGCCCATGCCAGCGTGATATGCGGTGGCGTTATGAATTGGATGGACAATGATTCAATTCCAACTTGGTACGGTGTTATCGGCGGCGGGCATGACAACTGGGTGGGCGACACTTCGGCGACTGTGCCCGGCGGTGAGAGCAATAGCGCCATGGCGTCTTATTCGTTTGCCGCGGGGAGACACGCGCACGCGTGGAGTCGTGGTTCATTCGTCTGGTCTGATGCCGCTGGCAGTGCATCAAGTGATGCGGCCAATCAATTCATTGTTGGCGCTTCCGGAGGTGTGAAGCTTTTCACCAATGCAACCCGCAACCTTGGTACTCGGCTCGCTGCGTCCGGGACATCGTGGATTGTCATCAGCGACTCGGCCGCAAAAATGAACCGGGTGCCCGTGGATGGCAAAGGCGTATTGAGCAAACTGGCGACGATGCCGATTGATCAGTGGAACTACAAGCACCAGACTGGCGGTGCAATTCACTACGGCCCGATGGCGCAGGATTTCTGGAACGCGTTTCATCTGGGCAGCGACTCATTGGGGATTGAGACGCTTGACGCGGATGGCGTGCTGTTTGTCGCGGTGAAAGAACTCGCCAAGCAAGTTACAGAACTGCGTAATGAAGTCGCGACCCTCCGAGCGCAGAATGAACTTCTAACAAAACATGCTTTGCGATAATGCTCACTCAACTTTCTTCTGTAAGGAACTACTCGATGAAACGCCTCGCGATAATTCTGATTACACTGCTGGTGACGGCGACTGCGGCATTTGCCGTGCCGCCGATGATCAACTACCAGGGCTTCCTGACCAACCCGGCCGGGACGCCACTTGATACCACAGTTGCGATGAACTTTAAGTTCTATGGATTCAATTGGGGTTTGCTGTGGGAAGAAAACCATCCCGCAGTGACCGTGACTGATGGATACTTCAATGTTAATCTGGGAACTTTCACTTTCTTATCCGATTCTGTTTTTACCTCGGGCATCGCGATGCTCGCGATCACCGTTGGCAACGACAGCCCGATGACTCCAGCAGCGTATAGCCAGACCGTGCCCTATTCTTTCCGCACAGGAACTGTGGATGGAGCCACGGGAGGAGTACTTAGCAGCAGCCTTTCCGTTGGCCTTGGGAATACTCTTCCGCGATACGAGAGCTTCGTGGCCGGAAGCTCCAACGCAATTTCCGAAGGGCCCGGAACCATCGCCGGCGGGTCATTCAATACGATCAATTCGGTTTACTGCTTTATAGGCGCAGGCGTGGAGAATGTTGTGAATTCGGCCGCCGGCGTCTGTGGTGGAGGATACGGAAATGAGATCACTTCGACTGGCGCGTCTCATGTCATTGCTGGCGGCTATCACAACGAGATTTCAGGAGTGCAAAGTAACTGCGTTATCGCGGGTGGCTCCAATAATCTCGTGACTGGTGGTAGTGCTTCAATCGTAGGCGGCGCAGAGAATTCCGCCGGAGGAGTCGGCAGCGTGATCGGTGGAGGAGGATTAAACTCCTCTTCCGGCAACTACTCCTGTATCGGAGGTGGTGCGAGCAATCAGGCGACAGGTCTTGGTGCGGCTGTTGTCGGCGGCCAAATGAATCAAGCGACCAATCAAGAAGCTTTCATTGGGGCAGGGCAGGGAAACATCGCGGGAGGTGTCCAATCCGCTATTTGCGGCGGCGGGTTCAACCGTGTGGACGGGAGTTACTCTGTCATCGCAGGTGGGGGCGGCGACCCTCAGGACTCCAATGTGGTGGCGGGAAACTGGTCGTTCATTGGCGCGGGAAAAGCGAACAAAGTCACGGGCAGTAATTCTTCAATCGCTGGCGGCGAGAGCAACCACATTGCGAACGCAACTTTCGCCAACTCGAACTGGTCCTTCATTGGCGGCGGCAGAAATAATCGCGCCAGAGGATTGTACTCCGTTGTCGTCGGTGGTGGCGGAGCCGCTGCTGATTCCAACTCGGCACGTGGTGATTACTCATTCATCGGAGGCGGCCAGCGTGGAAATGCCGAGGGGCAGCATGCGGTTGTCTGTGGAGGTCTTAACAATCAGTCAGATGGAGAAAAAGCATTCTGCGGTGCTGGAACGGGAAACGCCGCAAGCGGTTTACGTGCATTTGTCGGTGGCGGCGCGTTAAACATAGCGTCCTCGCAAGATGCTACGGTCAGCGGAGGGTTTCAGAACGTCGCCAGCGGCTCTTCGGCAACCGTCCCCGGCGGAGTCGGGAATGAAGCAGTAGGTAATTTCTCTACAGCAATGGGATTCCGCGCCAAAGCCAATCATACGGGCTCCTTTGTGTGGGCAGACAATACCGTAGCAGATTTTGCCTCGACGGCCAATAACCAGTTCAGCTTACGGTCTTCCGGCGGTGTCCGCATCGCGACCAATGCGGCTGCAACGGCCGGCGTGAAACTTGATAACGGCGACACGGCCTGGGAAGTCCTTTCCGATAGCACGAAGAAGACCAATCGCCGAGCCGTGAACACATCGGGGATTCTTGACAAGCTTGTGCAACTGCCAATCGAGGAATGGAACTACTCTCATCAGGATAACTCCAACACGCACATTGGCCCAATGGCTCAGACATTCCACAAACTGTTCGGCTACGGCGACGACAACACGACTATCTCCACCATTGATCCCGATGGCATCGCCCTTGCCGCGATTCAAGAACTGGCAAAACGAAATCAGGAACTTGAGCAAAGAATCAAACAGCTCGAATCCGCGCTGATGCAATTTGGTCTTACTGAACCTTCAACGTCGAGATAGGCATTCATATGAAGATAATCGTTGTTCTCCTCCTCCCCGCTCTGCTCTTCGCGCAGTCGTCGAGCGAACATTTCACACTTACAAAGTCGGTGATTGATGCAGGCGGCGGGGTTGCCAGCTCCGCGAACTTCACGCAAGTATCGGCGTTTGGACAACCGACTCCGGTGGGTGTTCAGAGCAGCACGAACTTTGTTCTTTATGCGGGATTCTTGTCGCCGCGATTACTGGTTTCGCCGCTGTCGCCAATTCAGCGGTTGGTAATCAAAGAATCGACACCGGATGCTGTATTGAATTGGGAAGCGATTGCGGGCGCCGCGAATTATTCGATTTATCGGAGCACGCAGATCAATTTTGTGCCTTCACCGACGACACTGGTCGGTTCCACGACGGCTACGACATACACGGACGCCGGTGTATTGACAGGGCCGGAAGTTCAGCAGTACTACATTGTGCTTTCCAATGCACCTTGAGACGGACGACGCTGACTGAAGACAGTAACGCCCGCGAGATGGAAACTTTGAGATTCGCCGGAACGTTTGTATATTGTGGTTTCGGGGACGCCAAGGTTTCGACGGGATGTATGGATGGCGTGAGGAGCAGGCGGAGGCTGGGACACCCTCCTAAATCAGGTTCCAAACCATAAGTGCCAATAACACTTACGCTCTGGCTGCCTAACTAAAAATACGGCACCTGTCGCCCCCGGGAACTGTCTGACGATACCGGCCGCGATATCAAATTATGGTCGGACTGGCCTGTGGACTGCCACGCAAACAGGCGAGATTTAGTGGCTGGCCCTCGATAGATTTGGGGTTGGGACGACCCGGGGGCAAGATTTCATCCAACTCCTAAGCCTGTAGTGCCTTGTGTGGTCCGCTTCTCGGACGCGGGTTCGATTCCCGCCGTCTCCACTGAACAGCCCCTTGTTAAACTATGAATTTCATAGGCTTGACAAGGGGCTGATTTTTTGGTATCTTCTTTTGTCAAAGAATTGTCAAAAGACCTGATTTTGCGGAG
>Ga0268298_10000555_pt1 | contig 48059 bp, 42 predicted proteins | sample WWTPWeurt_MetaG_FD_194462 | JGI IMG/M metagenome (GOLD analysis project Ga0268298, IMG submission 194462) | Activated sludge microbial communities from WWTP in Nijmegen, Gelderland, Netherland - WWTP Weurt | ecosystem: Engineered > WWTP > Aerobic digester > Activated sludge | place...
GTTGATCCGCGAAAAGTTCGAAGAGATCCGCAAGTCCCTCGGGAATTTGCCGGGCGCATTCCGCATTGTCTGGGAAGCAGACTCAGGCAGTACGATTCGCCTTGCATCTCTTACAGTCATTGCAGCGCTCCTTCCCGTAACGCAGGCCTACATTGGCAAACTCATTGTAGACAGTGTTGTAAAGGCAGTGGCAACCCACACTCCGGGTATCGAAGCTCTTCGAGAGATTCTTCCATACCTGCTTACGGAGCTCGCACTCTTCGCGGCTGGATCTTTTCTCGCACAGACAAGAAGACTCGCGGAGCAGGTCCTGGACCAGAGGGCCGGTCATCACATCACAGAGCAAATCATCCGCAAAGCGCTGACGCTCGAGATTCGCTACTTCGAGGATTCCAAATTTTATGATAACATGCAAAATGCAAGGAGGGAAGCAGAATACAAGGCTCTCGCCATAATCAACAATTCCTTCTTGCTGGTTCAAAATACAATCACTCTGTTTTCGTTCGTGTTTATTCTTTTCGCGATGAGTCCGATCATCGCCTTAGTGCTGTTTGGTGCTACCATTCCTTCTTTTGCAGTCCAGACTCGCTTCAGCAAAATGAAATTCCGAATGCAAAGCTGGCGGTCCCCTGAAACCAGAATGATCACCTATCTGGAACAGATACTGACCATGAACACAACTGTGAAGGAGATTCGATTGTTCGGCCTGGGCGATGAGTTGCTGAATCGGTTCAACAGCATCTTCCACAAAATCTTCACGGAAGACATGTCTCTTGCGAAAAAGAGGCTTTTGTTTTCCTACCTGTGGGGACTCCTTTCCACCTTGAGTTTTTATGGATGCTACGCATGGATCATTTATCTCACGGTTCTCCAGAGGATCACTCTGGGTGATATGACTCTTTATCTTGGTGCCGTGCGACAATCCCAGGGCAGCTTCCAGGGCATCCTGGACAACGTAAGCAGGTTGTATGAGAACGGCCTCTTCATGCAGAATCTATTTTCGTTCCTCAGCCTACCAGGAATGAATCCTACACCATCGAGCAAGAACTGGCCGGCCACGGACACGCCTGGAATTCACTTTGACAATGTCACCTATCGTTATCCCGACGCAGATCTACCCGCGCTGGAAAACTTCAGCCTTCACATCAAACCAGGCGAACGCTTTGCGATTGTAGGCGAAAATGGAAGCGGTAAGACAACCCTGATCAAGCTGCTATCTCGCCTGTACGAACCTGCAGATGGAGCGATCCGACTCGACGGAGTGGATCTTCGCGATATGAGCCTGGATCAAATCTATGCGCGAATGGGAGTCATCTTCCAGGACTTCGTGCGTTACCAGTTATCCGTGAGAGAAAACATTGGCTTTGGAGATATCGCGCATCTTTCGGAAACAGAAAGAATCCTGGGGGCAGTTCATGACGCGGGAGCAGACAGCCTTCTGGCAGATATGCCTGAAGGACTGGAAACATCTCTGGGACATCAGTTCCGTCGAGGTAGAGAGCTTTCAGGCGGCGAATGGCAGAAGATCGCGCTGGCCAGATCTTTTATGCGAAGCGCGGAAATACTAATTCTGGACGAGCCAACTTCGGCGCTCGATGCGCAAAAGGAGTTTGAGATCTTTGAACGATTCAGATCCCTCACTGCAGGTCGAACGGCCATTTTGATTTCGCATAGATTCAGCACTGTGCGGATGGCGGATCGCATCGCAGTGCTCGAACATGGCAAACTCGTAGAACTGGGAAGTCACGATGAACTCATGAAACTCGGCGGTAAGTATGCGCGTCTATTTGAACTTCAAGCCAGAGGATACAGGTAGCTTACTGTCGTTTTCGCAGTCGCGCAAAAAAGATCACGGCCACGGAAATCAAATCGGCTCCAGGCAAAAGAAGAGTGATTGGATGAAGCACTCCGAAAAGCACAAGGATTACAAAAAAAATGCAAGTAACCATTCCGCCTCTCATGCCCGCTTCAATGAGGGGCGTCAGCCTGAAGCGAACAGCGGTGAAATTGTAAATCGCAAGGATGAAAATTTGCGCCGCCAGGATGTGAATGGGACCAAATCGAAACGCAGTCCAACCAGAAAATGAAGTAGGCGGAAGATGAAAGAATTTCAGAAAAGAAAAGCTGTCTGCAAGAATCCACACGGAGAGCAAAGTCATGTAGATCGCGAAAACAAATCGATTCTTCTCCTCAAGAGATAGCGAACGATCTTTTCCATCCGCTTCCTTCTTCTGGAGAACAGAAAACGCGGTGATCGCAGCACTTCCAAGGTCTATGCTGCCCTGCACAGTCAAATACGTGCGAAACAGAATCATCAAACTGCCTTCCGCGTCTGGAAGGAGGCCAAGCACAAGCCAGTAGGAAATACCCGAAAACGCGCGACCCACAACTGTGATGCGCGCAAATGCAATGAGTTCCTTTCCTTTCCAGAACCAGATGGCGTAGATTCCATGCCAGAGAGCCAGAGCACAGAGAAAGATCCATTCCTGCACTTCACCCGAAAAACCGGACAGTGCAATGCCGATTCCGAGCAGAATCGCCGCAAGCCCGCTCAGAATACTGTACAGCTGAAGAGATGATCTCATGGTCCAATTTTGCAGTTATTGCTCGCCTCGTCATGATCTTTCGCATTACTTCCCTGAGTGCAGTTAACCATGAAAAAGGAGTTCGTATGTCTCTCGTCGCCCTCATCAAACCAAAAGGCCCAAGCGGGTTCGGTTATGGAACCACAGCAGAGGAAGTAACCCAGGGATTAGACCTGTCTGGAAAAAACATTCTAGTCACAGGCTGCAATTCAGGTCTCGGAGAAGAAACCGCCAGAGTTCTGGCAAAACGGGGAGCACGCATCCTTGGCACTGCGCGCACGGTTGAAAAAGCAAACGCAGCCGTCGCACCACTCGGAAATGCTTCTACTGGATTTGAATGTGAACTTTCGGATCCAAAGAGCGTGCGATCTTGCGTGGATGCCATCAAGAAAGACGGAGTGAAACTGGACGCGTTGATTTGCAATGCCGGGATCATGGCACTGCCGGAACTGAAACAAGCGTCAGGCTATGAATTGCAGTTTTTCACAAACCACATTGGTCACTTCATTCTTGTAAACGGGCTACTGGATCAATTGAAGAGCAACGGAAGAGTCGTGATGCTCAGTAGTTCAGCACATGCCAACGCGCCTCGCGAAGGCATTCAATTCGACAATTTGAGCGGAGAAAAATCCTACAGACCGTGGGCATTCTATGGCCAATCCAAGTTTGCAAATCTGCTCTTTGCAAAAGAACTCGCCCGTCGGTTTGCAGGAACAGAACGCACTGCCAATGCGCTCCATCCCGGTGTGATCAAGACAAATCTGGCGCGACACATGAACCCGCTGGCGCACGTAGCGTTTGGAGTGATCGGACCTGTTTTTCTCAAAAGCATACCCCAGGGAGCGGCCACACAGACGTATGTTGCTGTTCATCCACATGCCGCAGCCCACTCAGGCAAATACTTCGCAGACTGCAACATAGCCAGCCCAAGACGCGACGCAGAGGATGCGGATATGGCGCGAAAGCTGTGGGATGTTTCCGAGAAGATCGTAAGCGGCCTGTGAATGCCGCGTAACGTTATTTGATCAGGCGCCGTAAATGGCGCCTAACGTCTTCTTCCCAAATTGCGCGAAGAGCGGTTGCCTGAGGAACCAGAACCCGCTCTGCCATTGCTCGAACGAGGATGGTTCTTGCCACGCGCATGGCCGTGTCCGCCCCCACCCTTTCTTGCAGGGGCAGGGCGAGGTGTGTTTGTAAGATTTGCAATTCGATCGGAATGATATGGCTGGCTCTCGTCCACGCGGATCTTCTTGTTGATCAAACGCTCAATGTCTTTCATGTAGGCGCGCTCTTCATCATCGCACAGGGAGATTGCTTTGCCAGACGCTCCAGCACGAGCGGTTCGACCGATTCTATGAACATAGCTTTCTGATTCGTTTGGAATTTCGAAATTGATTACGTGAGTTACTCCGTCCACGTCTATACCGCGCGCGGCCAGGTCTGTGGCCACAAGAGCGCGAATCTTACCAACGCGAAAATTCTCAAGGGCACGCTGACGAGCGCTCTGCGACTTGTTTCCGTGAATTGCATCTGCCGGCGTTCCACTTTTATCGAGCATCTCTGCGACTCGATTCGCACCGTGTTTGGTTCTCGTGAACACGATCACGCGACTGAGAGACTTGTCCTGAAACAACTTCACAAGGAGATCTCGTTTGCGATCGTGCTCCACATACATGACGGATTGATCAATGATCTCTACAGTGGATGCAACAGGGGTCACTTCCACTCTCACTGGATTTACAAGCATGCTGCCTGCCAGTTTCTGGATGGGAGGTGGCATGGTGGCAGAAAAGAAAAGATTGTGACGGCGCGGCGGAAGCATCTCAATCACCTGACGAATGGGCTGGATGAAACCCATGTCGAGCATTCTGTCCGCTTCATCCAGGACAAAGACCTCAAGAGTATCGAGGCGAAGATAACCCTGATCAATCAAATCAAGGAGTCTGCCGGGTGTTGCGACAAGAATGTCCACGCCCGTCTGCAAGCTGCGCACCTGGGTGCCCTGTCCCACGCCGCCATAAACGACTGCAGTTTTGATGTGAAGATGCTTTCCGTAAACTCGGAAGCTATCATGGACTTGCACGGCAAGTTCTCGTGTGGGCACAAGAACCAGGACGCGAGTATGACGCGGTGTGGGTTTCTTATGAGCCAGACCAAGACGATGCAGGATTGGAAGAGCAAACGCTGCTGTTTTGCCAGTGCCGGTCTGCGCGCAACCTAGCAAATCACGACCTTCTAGTAGATGCGGGATGGCCTGTTGCTGGATGGGTGTTGGAGTAGTGTAGCCTTCTTCGGCTACCGCGCGCTGAATTGGCTGCGCGAGTGCGAGATCTTCAAACCTCGCGATGGTTAGTGTTTGCATGAAGTAGTTTGAGTCAGTTTTTCGCGGAAGCCGGTGGCGGATACTAGATATTCAAATATCTAAATCAATACATAGCGTAGTCTTCCAGGTCTCCGCTGTAGTATTTGAATGTTCCCGCATCCAGAATCCAGCTCACTTCTCCATGTGATGGAAGCAAGACTCCCTTGTATTCCTTGTAGTCTGAGAACATTCCCTGCCACGGCCTGGCAATCATGCGATCCCCATCTTTGAAGGGACGATCCTCCGCACGAATGCGCGAAATGAGTCCATCCGCACCAAACTCGACCACGACCTTTGCCCTGACGTCGCCCATATTTGTGCTGAGCTCCACATGAGTGGCATCCAGTGGCTTCCAGAATAAGTTCTTTTGATACAGAATTGCCTGGGGAGCCCAGGGAATTTCTGCAAGGTATCGTAGAAGCTCACCTTTAAGGATTTCTTTTCCAGAAGCATCCTGCACAGTATAGAGTCCAAGTACGCGCGCGCGAAGAGCCCCTTCTCCGTTGACCAGTCGATCCACAACGATCACACGCACAGGAGTCATCTGGATGTGGGCTGTCCACGAAAAGGAAGGGGCACGCACCGAAGTGTACTGGACTGCATCAAAAGAGGAGGGATCTTTTCCAGGAGCAGTCCAGAAGGAACCGGATTGTTTGAGCATCACAAACTGAATGTCCTTCTTTACCGGAAGAACTTTGCCTAAATATGTTTGCACGGGCGCGGGCAGAGAAGCCAGTTCCGGCCCACCTGTTCCCTTTTCCTCGCGAACAGCCAGCTCACCTTTCGAAATCCATCCAGCAAATTGCGCTCTCTGCCCAAACAAGAAAACAAAAGCGAACGCGAGCAATAGACCACCTGTGAGCGCAAGAGGAACTGGATTCTTCATACCGCAACAAAGGGAATGCGCCGTGCGAACGTCAATACGTACACGAAGAGTCCCATACAAAACCAGAAAGCCATCGATCAGAAAAAGAGGAAGCGCCCGAGGCATCGGGCAGAGGTATCAATGCGTAAGCGTGCACAATGTCCGATTTTCTGCCCGGAAAAAAGACAGAAACAGTGCGAACTGTTTTTCCTTCTACGTCTGTTCTGGACGTTAGGCGCACTGCCCCGGAGGAATTTTCTGTAGGGTCGAAGATTGCCCGGGGTGTTTCTTTGCGAATGCGATCTTCGTAGCCCTTCGCAAAGTCCGCTACACTCAACTTAGTATCAATGAATTGAATCCCGCCAGTCCAATCCGCCGCGGCAAATGTGACATGGGAAGGATCCTCCGCCTGGATCTGCACGTGGCCCGGGATAGAAAGCGCATAGCATCGCGCTGGATTCTTATAGATCTTAAGTCCTACGTAAGGATTCAGAGAACGAAACGCTCCCCATCCAATGCCGGCGGCAACAATCAGGCCGCCGACTATGAGAAGTCGTCTGGACTTCTTAGCCCTGGATGACTGCATCGGCTTCGATTTCCACGAGTATCTCGGGGGAAATCAGCCTTTTGACTTCTACCATTGCAGTGGCAGGCATGATCGATCCAAAGAATTCGCCGTGCGCCTTTCCAACGATTTCCCATTGGTCAATGTTTGTCATGTAGATGCGTGTGCGAACTACGTCCTTCAAGGAAGCGCCGGCTTGCTCGAGCGCTTTTGAAATGTTTTCGATGATCTGTTTGGTCTGAGCGTAGGGATCTCCTTCACCAACAAATCCATTCGGGCCGGACGCTGTAGTTCCGGAAACATACACATGGTTGCCAACTTTCACGCAACGAGAGTAACCAATGATCGGCTCCCACTTGGAGCCGGTTGAAATATTTTGACGCATAGAACCGTGATGAAATCGCGCACTGTGCGCGCAATCACTCCACGGTCGGGAAACTCGGATATCCCATGATTCCGGTTTCGTCCAGATCCAGACCGTCAAGCTCCACCTGTTCGGACACGCGCATGCCCATGACCTTGTGCAGGATCTTAAAGAATATAAACGATACGCCAAAAGACCAGACAATCACGGTGGCCACGCCAATCAATTGTGCGAAGAGCTGCCCCCAGTCTCCGAAGATCGCACCTTTGACATTGCCGGCCACTCCGTTCCAGGATCCACCAAAGTTAGCGGTTCCATCCGCAAAGATCCCAACGGAAAGAACTCCGAACGATCCGCAAACTCCGTGCACTGATATCGCACCCACTGGATCATCTATTTTCAAGTGATCAAAGAAATCAACAGACAACACTACGAGCACACCCGCAATCGCACCAATCAGAAAACCAATCGGCGCACTTACAAATCCGGACGGAGCTGTGATCGCAACCAGGCCTGCCAGCATTCCGTTTGCAACCATGGTTGGATCTGGTCTGCCTGCTTTCCAGATTATGAGTGCAGTAGCAGACAGAGCGCCACCGGCACCTGCGAGCATAGTCACCACCGCAACAATCCCAACTCGATTGAGTCCACCTCCCGAAACACCTAGAGTGGAACCTGGATTAAAACCAAACCACCCGAATGCGAGAATGAACGCACCGAGAAGAGCCATGGGTACATGATGAGCTGGAATTGGATTTACGGAACCATCCGCATTGTATTTTCCAAGACGCGGTCCGATTACGATCGCTCCAGCCAGAGCGCATAGACCACCGACTGCATGCACGACTCCGGAACCTGCGAAATCAACATAGCCATGTCCGAGTCCAAAGTTCACGCCTAACGTTGACAACCAGCCACCTCCCCACGCCCAGTTTCCAAAAATCGGGTAGAGAAACATGGAGAGGAAGAAACCAAAGACGTAGAAACTTTTCAGATTCCATCTTTCCGCCATCGCGCCCGTGGGAATGGTGGCGGCTGTATCCATGAACACCATTTGAAAGAGGAAGATGGTGTAGATTCCAACGTCATACGACGACCCTGTCAGAAAAAATCCATTCCATGCGAAGAGCCCGAATGTCTTTCCGAATAGATCGATCGTCACTTCGTATTCCGGACTCAGACCAGGTGTTCCGCCCAGGCTTGTAACTGGCATCGCACCGAACATCAAACCAAATCCGCAAATCCAGAATCCCGTCAGACCAATTACGTAGATCAAAAAGTTCATGAGCATGGTGTGCGAAGCGTTCTTCGCACGACACAGCCCTGTCTCTACCAGGGCAAAACCGGCCTGCATAAACATGACCAGAAAACCGGTGATGAGGGTCCACATGAGGTTGATGGCGATTCTATTCTGTCCAACGGAGTCCGCGAGTTTGACGGCGAGAGGTTCTGTCGCAGCTTTTCGCTGAAAGTCCTCGTACGCGGAAACAGCAGCCGGGTCTGCTCCCGGTGCTGGTTTTTGAGGCAAGAAGAGTTCTCCTTGCGCATCCATGGCATCCGCCGCCGTGCCTGTGGAATGCCCGGAAGGATCCGCAAAAAGCGATGAAACGCCCGCAAACATGCACAAAACGATGAAGGCGAAGAGTATTTTCAGAGATAGAACGCCGGCGGTTTTCATACCTGCCGTTTTGCAAAAAGCGAGCCAGGCCCTGGTATAGATATTGCTCAAGGGTTAGCATGATCGCTTTGAAATATGGCAAGAGGAAAGTCGTGAACTACCGCGGCGCTCGCATGATCGTCGGCGGTCTTACGTCAAAAAACAAAATCGACATATTGCTATATATTTCTAAAGAATTCGCGTACATTGACAATCAAAGGGATCTGTTCGATCGGGTGGTCGCTCTCTCAGTGGAAATCTTTGAGGTGGACAACGTAACAGTCAGACTCTGGCAAAACGGGCAACTGGTTCCAGTGCGATTCCTGAAAGAGACCACTCCGCCGCGTCGTCCACTGCGACCAGGAGAAGGGTATTCGGGAGCAGTTTTCATTGAGAAAAAACCTGTGAACCTGGACAATCTAGAGCACTACCCCGATTACCTGGATGAAAACGAAAGTACAAGGTGCGCGATGGTGGTTCCTATCCTCTTTCGCGACGAAGCCCTGGGCACCATATCCATTGAAAAGGATACCGCGTATTTCTACAAAAAGGATGACCTGGAGATTCTTGAAGCCATGGCATCCCAGCTGGCTCTCGCTCTCAATGAAGTGAAACTGATCGAAGGCCTTGTGGAAGCTCGCTCACGTATCCAGAGCGACCTGAAGATGGGCCGCAGTGTACAAAGCCAGATCATTCCGTCTGAAATCGCGCCCTGGAACAGCATTCGATTCGGTCATTACTTTGAACCAATGGTGGAAGTGAGCGGAGACTATTTTGACGTTATGCGATCAGGAAACAGTCTGACCTGCATCATTGCGGATGTTTCCGGTCACGGCGTTCCTGCAGCCCTCGTCACTATGGCACTTCATTTCCAATTTAGAAGATGCGTGGAACAGGGTTTCGGCCTTACAGAAATGATGGAAGAACTGAACGAAAGCATTCGGCATCGGCTTCCGGACGGAACTTACTTTACGACACAATTGATTCGAATTTACGCGGACCACACATACTCTTATGTGAATGCCGGACACGTTCGCCTGATGCACTACAAAAGAGCGCAAAAAGAATTCATCTTCCATGACACGAAAGGGATTCCACTTGGCATTGCTCCGGTGCGAAGAACAGACTACGAAGAGAAATTCAGCAGACTGGAGCCCGGAGACGCGCTCGTAATGCTCACCGACGGATTCTATGAACAACGAACCGCCACTCATGAAGAGACAGGACTTCAGACAGTCATTAACTGGTTTGGAGAAATACTGGGCGCGGCAAATCCACCCGATGCAGCGGAGACAACGGTTCAATTCCTGGACCGTTTCAACAAACACGTGGAGGGTTGGCCCCGGGAAGATGACCTCACTCTGCTTGTCCTTGATTGCAGCGTGCATCTAGAAAACGCGCGCAAAGTATATTTAGAGGCCAGAAAATTCTTGCGCGAAAAGAATCTCTCAAAGGCGGAAGAGCTGGCTCTCGAAGCGTATCGCCTGGATTCTTCTCTTCATGACAATCTGCTTTTGCTTTCGCGCGTCTACAATGAACAGTCCAGGCCCGATGAAGCCGCGAGATTCCTGAGCGAATACGTAGTATCGAGTGGTGCACACAAACCTGAGTACTATCATATGCTCGGAACTCTTTACTATGGAAATGGTGACATACGCGCTGCTAAGCGAGAATTGAAAAAATCTCTCTCTCTGGATCATACATTCACCAGAGCCAGCCTCATGCTCGCGCGATGCTACTTGAAGGAAGGGGCAAGACCAAAAGCAATCAAGACTCTACAACAGGCGCTCAAGAGTTCACCTGCGAACGAACAGGTGCGGCAGTCATTGAAGAACGTGGAAAGTATGGCGTGAGGAGGGGATATGCTCGATCGACTGGAATTTACTACTACAAAGAAAGACGGTCACACCATCATCGAAATTCGAGGAGAAATGGACGTTTACAATTCCTTCGAGTTGAAAAATCTGATGGAGGAACTTAGCCAGAACGGATCTACAAAGTTCATTTTAAAAATGGGTGCGCTCAGCTACATAGATTCAAGCGGCCTGGGTGCACTGATCAACCAGCAAATGCGACTGCAAAAAAGTGGAGGAGAAATGTTCCTCGTCAGTCTGTCCGATCAGGTCCGAAGCGTGCTGGAATTGACCAAAATGCACAGTTTCTTCAAGATATCCGGTTCTGAAAACGAAGCCCTGTCCGCCTCCTCGGCCGCCTGAAGGCGCCCCGTTTTTGATTGCTTACCCTGACAAATGGGTCAGACCTGTGCTCAAAAACTGGGCACGGAGGGTTGGCATGCTGGAGAAGACTAAAGTTTCAGAGATTCTGAAGGATAAAGGGAAAGCCATCGTTTCCGTCGATCCTGGCGCCACAGTTTTTGAAGCTCTCAGCTTGATGGCGGAGAGAAATACAGGCGCTGTGCTCGTCATGAGCGAAGGCAGGCTCGAAGGCCTCCTGTCGGAAAGAGATTATGCGCGAAAAGTAGTGCTTCGCGGTCGAAATTCACGCGAAACTCATGTACGCGAAATCATGAGCCGCGAATTGATCATCGTTCATCCTGAAGATTCAGTGATGGAGTCCCTGGCAATCATGACAGAAAAGAGAATTCGCCACCTGCCCGTCATGGAAGGCAGCGAGGTTGTTGGCTTGATTTCCATTGGTGACCTGGTCAAACGAGTCATCGACGAGCAGCACATCATGATCAAGCATCTGGAGAACTATATTTCCGGTTCCTACATGGCATGAGTCCGCTGATCACGCAGACGCATTCAGTTCCCGGCGGAAAGATTTTTCAAATCACGATGAATCGGCCGGACGTGCACAACTGCGTCAACGGCCAGATGGCAAAATTGTTTCTTGCTGCCTGGACTGAGTTTAGAGACAATCCGGATCTTACTGTGTGCGTCTTACATGGCGCAGGCGATAAGTCATTCTGCTCCGGCGCAGATCTTGCTGCACTTGGAGAACTTGCAAACATAAATGCAAGCGCAGACGAAATCGCACACACAGTTCGGCACGGAACTGGACCTCTGGGCGGTTCGCGAATCCTACAGAAGAAACCGGTCATCACAGTTTCGCAGGGCTACACGTACGCAGGCGGTCTGGAATTGTACTGCCATGGTCACATTCGCATTGCAGAGAAACAGGCTCTGTTTTCAGTCGCATGTAGAAGGTGGGGAGTTCCCCTGGTCGATGGCGGGACAGTTTATCTACCGCGTCTTCTTGGCTTCGCAGGGGCGCTACCACTCATCATCACCGGCCAGAGAATTCGCGCAGATCGTGCATACCAGATTGGCCTGGCCTGGGAAGTTGTAGAAAAGGGGAAAGGCCTCGATCGCGCTCTCACGATTGCCAGGCAGGTTTGCGCTCAACCCCGGGACGCTCTTTTTGCAGATATGCGAAGCGTACTCGACGGATTTCATTTGCCCATAGAAGAAGCGTTGCGCATGGAAGCAGAAAACCTTCACCCTGTTATGCGAAGCCAGAGCACACAAGAAGGCGTTGATAAATTTTTAAGAGGCGAAAGGTTCTGGGTGAAATGATTCCATCAGAAGTTCAAAAATTCAGAACCCTCTATCTCTCTCAGGAAGTTTCTAAATACTACCTTGGTCTGGGTCACCTGGTGTTTACGAGCACCATTTGCATCCTGGTTGTGGGTTATTCCATCAGCCAGATTCACAATGTATCATGGCTCGAATTCCTGACAGTGCCCATCACCTTTCTCTATGCAAACATTGCAGAGTATTTCGGGCACAAGGGGCCCATGCATCATAAACGAAAGTTCCTGAGCCTGATCTTCAAACGCCACACAATGCAGCATCATCGCTACTTTACTGACAATGCAATGGAATGCGATTCCTTCATGGACTACAAGATGATCCTGTTTCCACCTATCTTGATTCTGTTCTTCTTTGGATTTTTTGCCCTGCCCGTGGGAGTGCTTCTCTATGTCACTCTTTCGAAGAACGTAGGATTTCTATTCGTTGCCACTGCCATTGGATATTTCTTAAACTACGAATGGTTGCACCTGGCCTATCATCAGAAAGAAGACTCGTGGGTTTATTCCATTCCTTTTCTTCGCGCGCTACGAAAGCATCATCTGAAACATCATGATCCGGCGATCATGGCCAGATCCAACTTCAATATTACGTATCCAATCTGCGATACGATCTTTCGCACAAAAGTTTAAATGAAAGGCGCGACCAAATCGCTGGAAAGCCGCGACGCGAGAAACCTGAGGCGCACGAGGATTGGAAGTCAAGGGCACATTTTCCCGCTGGGAAACATAACGACTTTCTCTCCTAACTGGCAAATTCGAATTCACCGCCGAATTCATATTTCCCGCGTCCATGGTAGTCTCGTGAGTCAATGGAATCTGACGATACGCGGTGCATTGTTTGGCCGTAGTTTGTACCTCGCGCAACTACCCAAGAATCGAGCTGACTATGAAGGAACAGCGATACAATTGCTTTCATGTGAGACTGGAAAGCTTCAGAATGGTTTTGCGCAGAAGTTGGCCAACCAGTTGAATGTCCCATCATGGCGCCAAATGAAAAGACGTGGGCCAATAAACTCGACTAAAAGGGAAACCGTGGCTGGATCTGAGCAAACGTGGAAAGTGGATTAGTTCCATGCCCGAGTAGGTGATTAATGAACTGGATCATAGACTGGCCCTACAAATGGTTTGCCCCGTTCTTACCAGAACGGTGCGGAAAGAGCGCGCCCCACTGGCTAGCATTCGTGGACAAAACGTGGGTCTACACGGACCGCGTTCGCTTGGCGGAATATCTAGCTGCGGCACCTGTTGTATTGATTACAGATGCAGAGGAAGGACGCTGTTATTTTTGCGGCAGCGATCTTGGCAATGCGAGTTGCTTGAGGTCTGACGGGATTTGGCTCTGGGAAAACGGATTGGATCACTACGTTCTGGAGCACGCTATTCGGTTGCCCGATACTTTTGTGGCGCATATTGAAGAACGGGAGTTTCGGCCTCCTGCCGAGGTTCACGATGATTTCGAGTTTCTGCCGATGCCGACCGGCGCTGAGGTACAAGGGTTATTGCATTTGGAGTAAGGACAATCGGGCAAGTTTTCGGATGAAGCGGCGTCGCAGAAGGACTTATGTTCCTCGCAACAAACTCCACGTCGCCCATCTATTCAAATCCGCCACAGGCGGATATGTGCTCCTCTTAGCCTGACGTTACACGGCATTGTTGGCACTCGAACAACTTCCGGCCAACGATCCGCAAGGTGCGAAGCAGTCTCGCAAAGCGAGACCGAAGCGAACGCGAAGCCTGAAGGAGCGTGGTCCGCGCGCGCAAAATGAAAGGCTCGCAGGTCCAGCGCGGCTTATGCCGTTGTGCCGGGGTGCGGTCCACAGCGGCGTTCGGAGCGTCCGAGCGTCGCAACAGCGCGCGCGAGGATGGACTGTATCCCGGCACCTGCGGCGGATTCTCCGCGCGGAGGCCGCACGAGGCGATTAATTCCCGAGGGACTTTGCTTTGGCAAGATCCAGGAGGCGAAGATAGATTCGTCGCGATGCAGGAGGCGCGTCTGCTGAACCTGGAAACTCCCCCATAACTACGCGATGCTCTACGCTCTTATGGTTCACTGTGATGATGTATGCGTAGAACCGGCCCTTGCCAGTAAGACCGTGTGGGTCCGGATCAGAAACCATGAAATTGGTTTCCTCTACCAGACTCTTCAACGAGGCCAATTCTTCTGCAGTCAGAGTTGCCGTTGCACTTTCGAGCTCTGATTCCACCCAGCACGGTGATCTTTGCGCTTTCGCGCACTTCTTCCCGTCATCGTTGAAATACTTGCGTACCATGGTACGATCGCGAATGATCAAGGTGTCGTAGAACGTTTCGCCTGAGTAAAGATACTGCACCTGAAAATCAAACTTCCCACCCGGATCTACTGAGTTACCTCCGTTCTTCTTCGCGGGAGTGCACATGGAGAAAAAAGCAAGCACCGCCAGGATGAAAAGGTTTCGCATATGTGCAAGAAAGCCACACCACTCGCGGCAGGCAAGCAATCGATTGTGCATTGACAGGGCACGAGCAAGACTCTCGTTGAGACATCATGAGACTGCTCAATGCCGCCATTCTAGCGGTCACACTGCACCAGACTGCATGCATCACGACCGCTTTGCACACGATGGCATTTCCGGATGGTTACGATTTCGAGCATGCTCAGGACATCCACGACCTTGAAGCTTCCGGAAATTCGTTCGTCTTCTGCGCTCAATCTCCACGCACAACCAGACAGATCAAAGTAACAGGCGATTCCAGTCGCAGCTACGCAATGTCATCCGAAACGTTGAGCATTTTCGAAACTCAGAAAGTGTGGGAGACGAACATCACGGACGGCTGCAAGGCGAAGGGTCCAACAGGCTCCTTTGAAACCGCCGGCACGCTATTTTTTTCCACTCAAAGTGTATCCATGACCGCAATGAAGTCCAGGCCTGTTGCGGCAGATGTTCCGGCTGCCCGCGTAGCGAAACTTGAAACAGACGAAAATCAAACCAGAATTCGCGCAACTCTTGAGAACGGGGCCGTTCTCGAACTGCGTCGCGCAGGTCCCGGAGAATTTGGCATCTACAACGGAACCCGGGAAACACCTTTCGTGCCGATTGCATCTGGAAAGGCAGAAAACTCAACTCAATGGAAGGAACAACCTTTGAGGCAACTCTCTGGAGCGGTGGGCATCTACTTTATCCGGCCAGATGGTAACATGGCACTCAAGCTCTTTGATGGAGTTCGGCCAGCAGGTTCAGAGACCGCATTGATCTACGTACCCTATGTGTCCATGTCGCGGGAAAAGAATCGTTACTACCTGTTACCTCTCTATCCATTCACAATGATCCTGGACGTACTGACGATAGCGTTGCAGATTGCGATTTGGGATGAAGAGATAGATACCTGGACGCGCTGCCTGAAGTGACGCGCTACTCGTAAACCTGGATTTCAATGATTCGTTCACCGTCCAGGTGAAGATTTAGATTCTTACCTGCGTTCAAACATTCATCCAGGCGACTCATCAAGTCCATGCAATCAGGAATCTTGCCGCACGCATATTTCAGCGCGTGCGATTCAGAGTGAAATGCCCACTGCATGGGATGCGTTGTCAGGAGAGTTACATAGTTGATTCCGCCAGACCTTTCCAATAAGATATGGCTTACGTACTTTCTATTTGTAATGCGATAGTTGATGGAAGTATGCGCGTCCATCTTCGATCCGTCTGGCTCTGCGCCCAGCGTCGCGGAGAAACAGGACAAGAAGATGAAAAGGACGGCGCGCAAGAGACCTCAGACCGTATGGCGACTATTGTTTCTTCTTGTCCAGGAGGTTCTTGAGTTTGCCAAGTGATTGCGGCGCACTTTCCACTGCCTTCTTGTTCTGCTCCTGGATTTCCTTGAATATCTCAGCTCGATGAACGGAAACGCTGCGCGGCGCGCGAATTCCAAGCTTGATCTGGTCCCCTTTGATATCCACGACGACGATCTCAATGTCGTCACCTATCATGATGGATTCGTTTATCTTTCTTGCAAGAACAAGCATCAGGCATCCACCTGCGAAAGGACAGGAAGGCGAACCACATGCTTTTCGTTCATGGAGATCGCCTGACGGCCCTGTTTGGTGGTCTTGTTTATTAGAACGGGACCCTGCAAATTGGCAGTCATGCTTTCCGGATCGTTTTCAGGAATCGTTACGATCAAGAACACAAGCGATTCATCTACGCCGGATAGTCCAATCGACTGCAAATCTTCGCGAGCCACTTCCGGTCTGTAGCCACTCAGGATCAATTCAGGTTGAATGACGATGAATGCCAGTGCCGGATCAGACGTAGATTGCAGCCATTTAAAAGGGTTTTCTGCACTTTCTTCTACGAGCGCGAATTCATGAAAGTCGCGAAAACCGTACAGCCCTTCGGGAAAACTCAACAGTTGTTCGGGATCCAGAGTAATCTTCCCGAGTGCTTTGGTTTCGAGTGTGCGTCCGGTCTTTGTCATTCTAAATTCCTTATCTCATGAAATCCATCAGAGTCGGCTTCATCAAGCGAGCTCCAATGTTCAACGCATACTGATGAACCGCTTCGAGATACTTCAGATTGACAATCGCTTCGGGCATATCCACGCCCTCGCTCTTGGACAACAGTTCCGTCATATAAGTCTGATCCCATACAACGCGCTTTTCGTGTTCGTCCATACGATTCTGGCGCGCACCTACTTCCGCGCGATAACGCAGAATGTTATTGAGTCCTTCATCCAGGTTTCCAAGATCACGCCCTGAAATTTCCAGCTGGTCACCTGCAATCATGTCGTTGCGAAGTTTGATCAATACATCAAATACGCTCAACCCCGAAACACGCGCAGTCTCTGCGAAGTTGTTGGGCGGATTGGCTTTGTCCGGATTGATCAGGCCAATGTCGCGAAGAACAGTTCCGCCTTCTATGTCTTCCAGCCAGACCTGGTGAGGATTGGTAGTATGAAGAGATGCAAAGTCCTGTCCAATTTTAGAAGCTTTCACTTCCAGGCTTGCGTTGTTGATTTTGTCGATGATGTCGTCTATCGTATCTCCGGCAGCGACACGAATCGTTTGTCCGTCGATCTTAAAGACCTGATCTGTGGTGGCCCGATAGCCGGAATTGTCAACGGAGCCGGTCACAGTCATGTTCGTTCCCCAGAAAACTTTGTTTCCGGGCAAATTTACATCAATGTACTGAGAGCGTTCCACTTCACGAAGTTGCTGGCCAATGTTTCCGCGGTACTCAACTCCCACGATCATGTTGTCTAACTCGATGCCCTTGCCTCCGCGAATGTTGGAGACCACTGGTTCAAACGGCATGCGCTCTACAATGTCGCCGCCGAACATGGGACGCCCCACAGCATCGCGGCCATTGGCAATGTCAATGAGCGCTCTAAGATGCTGGTCGATCTCTTTGGCCATTGCATTCTTCAATTCAAAAGCATTGTCGCCTTGATAGATCCCGTTGGAAGCCTGCACCGCGAGCACTCGAACACGCTGAAAAATCGCTCCCACACGATCGAGTTCGCCGTCCATGAGCATCAGACGAGAATGACCGTCCTCGATGTTGGCCTGGAACTGATCGAGCTCTTCCACCCGAGTGCGAAAGAACATCTGATTGGTGGCGGCTCCAGGATCATCGCTTGGTTGCCGAATGCGCTGGCCCGTGGCCAGTTGATTCTGGACTTTGTCCATTTCATATTGATGCCGGTTCACATTGGAAACCAGCGTATTGTTTTTCATCAGGTCCGTTATTCGCATCATATTACACGCCCAGCTTCAGTAGAGTTTCTACCATTTCGTTCATAGTGTTGATCACGCGCGCAGAAGCCTGGTAGCTCTGCTGGAATTGCACCATGTTTGACATTTCTTCATCCATGTTCACACCCATCACGCTCTGTCTGAAATTGCCCAGTTGAGTGAGGTTCTCTTTCTGACGCATGGCTGCGTCTTCCGCGGTGCGAGCCTGTGTTCCGAGCTTCGCAATCAACGCATTGTAAAAATTATCAACTGTCTCCTCATGCCCGAACATCTTCTTGTCCTGCTTGAGACCCGCGGCAATCAACAGCGCATTGGAACCGTCTGCGGCTCCATTCGGAGTATTGTAATCCCCTGTTCCACCAAGGTCACGTCCGCGAGCGGCAGCAATGTTGGATGGATCACGAACAATGTCAGAAGACAGAGAAATCTGTCCCGCAGGATAGAAACTTGGAGTAAACGCAATGTCCTGAAGCGGCGCACGCAGTTTCTGGATCTCATTGACTCTTCTAAAATCAAATGCACCCGCTTCCCCTGAAGACGCGAGCACTCCGGCGTATCCAACGAGAAGTTCTCCGGAATCCTCGAGGTGGCGAATCATGAAATTGGTTCTTCTATCATCGCTTGCGAGAGTTGCCTTGATGGAAAGCTGATTGTCGTGGTTCATGTATGCCACAACACCACCGTCCGCATCGTTTATTTTCTTTATGATCTCATTGAGAGTCTGATCACGACGATAGTCGATGCGAACCGGAGTGTTCTGCGCATCATTCTTGAAGAATGTGATGGTTCCATCCACGCCGATCTTCTTGCTTGGATCCACGGAGTTCGCGCCTGTTGTGCGAAAGATCGCAGTGAGTTCAGCCGTTCCATCTCCATTGAGATCCACATTCGCGCGTGCATTCTGGAGCTGGTAGTTTCCGTCTGATCCGGGGCTCAGGTTCCTGATCTGAAAGAAATCTTTGTTTGTGGTTCCGTTGATTCCAAAACCATCTCTGTGGATTTCGTTGACGATATCCGCCAGATTGACTGCAAAAAGACTGTTCTGATCCATGCGCTCTACAATTGCATGGTCGCGCATTTCAAGAAGGCCGGAAAGGTGTCCGCCGCCAAGAATCACATCTCTGCTATTGTGCTCCCAAACAACCTTCGCATAACCTTCGTTCGCTGGATCTACTTCCGCTTTGATTTTGCGCAGGATGGAGCCCTGAACCATTGTCTGTTCGCCAATGAATACGAATACCTCGTCACGGTCTCCTCGCCCTACTTTAATGTTGGCAATTCCGGACATCTTCTCTATGACTGCGTCGCGCTTGTCTTTCAGATCGTTTGGCTCATCTCCCAGGGCTTCGAGCTTCAGAATTTTTTCATTGAGGTCACGCACCTCACCGGCAAGCGAATTGAGGATGTCCACGTCCGCTACGATCTCGTTGTTTGCGCGAATGCGAAGTTGCCCCAGTTTGTCATGAATGTCGTGAATGCGAGTGATGAGGCCATTTCCTCTTTCTGCGACCACAGACCTGTGAGCTGCGTCGGACGGATAGTTTGCAAGATCCTGCCAGCTGGCCCAGAATTTCTCAGTCAAGGAGCGAAGAGTGTTGTCGGATGGCTCAGCAAAGATCGTCTCCATTTGTCCCAGGTAGTTGGTAGAAGCATCCCAGTAATTCTGACGATTGGTTGCGTCTATGATTTGATCGTCGTAGAATGCATCGCGCACTCTTTCAATGCGCGAAACACTTCCGCCCTGGCCAATTTGCCCGGGACCGGAAGCACGATTCAAAGAAGGCTCATACAGTGGATCTGCCGCTTCCATGGTGACGCGCTGGCGGGAATAACCGTTGTTGTCGGCATTCGATATGTTGTGGCCAGTCGTGTTCAGGGCAGTCTGGTGCGCAACCAGGCCCTTCCTTCCGATTTCGAGGCCGCCGAATGTAGAACCCATATGTCCTCCCGCCGTGCATGGCACGAGCGATTCGTGTCTATCGAACGTGTCGGACATTCAGCGCAAAAGATGATTAAAAAACCCTGTGAATTCTACTCTGAAATTGAGTAAGAGGCAATCGCAATGCCTTCCATTGCGCCTGCATTGCTCCCGGTACTGAGCGCGGTAAGGAAGCTGAAACCCCAGAATGGATCCAGATACAAAGCAAAAATCTGATTTGAACCGGTGCCGCACAGAATGTAGACGAATCTTCCCGACGGGTCGACCCTGACCGCGTTGGCCTGCGGGCCCATAACGAATGTGTATAATAAAACAGGCGATGTGGGATCTGCGATGGAGAATACATAAAGCACACCGCCTGTCGCGTTTACAAGGTAGACGTATCTTCCGAGTGGATCGATGGCAATTGTCTGCGGGGTTCCGGAAACAGCTACGGTAGCGGTCATAGATATTGTACCATCGCTGGCCACTCGAAACGCAACCAGAGAACCAGAATTCAAGGACGCATACAGGTACTGGCCGCCCGGATGCATTGCCAGACTGTGAGGATTTACACCTGTCGCCACACTGTTCAAAGATGTCAGAGTTCCATTCGCATTGATTGTGAACGATCGAACAAAATTGCCAGAAAAATCGCCCACGTACAGGAAGCGACTGGCAGAATCAGAAACCGCGCCACGACCGACGTTGAGACCGGTTGCTCCGACTGCAAAATTAGTCAGGACACCGGTGGAAGAATTCATTGTGTAACCCATCACGTAGGGGGCACCGCCGGCATCTGTCGCATAAGCAAAAGAGCCCGACGGAAGAAAGTAGGCACTGATTGGACTGATCCCGGATGCGGTATTGCCGACTAACGTCAGTTGACCATCAAAACGATTGATGGAATAGGATGATACATTGGTGGATCCATTGTTTACAACCATTAAGTATCTTCCTGTCGGATCAATGGACGCGCCCCTGGGTGAAGTGCCTCCGGAAGGGGTTGTTCCCAGAAATGTAAGGTAACCGGAGAGCGGCTCCACTCTATATCTTGAGATCACGTTCCCGGTGTTAGTCGTCGCGAACAGAAAGCGCGGCAATCTTCCGGACAGGAAGAGCGCATCCGCAAGCAACAACGATTGGAGCCCTCCAGATGTCTTTCCAGCCGGAAATGAGCAAACAGTAGAGAAAACCGCGATACAAAGGGCACTGCAACGCGCACAGTATTGCCAGCGCATACCCTTCGATAGCGCTGTTCTCAATTCATGTCAAGCGTTCCGCGCAACTTCTGGAGCAGTTATGCGGAATCGCTCCAGAGACCACGTATCCGAAAGACCTGGAATGCGGTAGGGCATAGATTCGCCGGACAGGCCACGCTGGGAAAGGAAAGCGCGCACTCCTGGCTTTGCGAGAAACTGGGCAGTACATGCGATTTCCCCGGCACCGGCTACATTCTGGATTTTGGCCGCTACATTCACAGTGGTTCCAAAATAGTCTATGCCGCTGTTCAAATTCACAGCGATGCACTGGCCAGTGTGAATCGAAACGCGAAGCCGAATTGGAGATGGCGACGAAGGACCAAATTTATTTTGAAGAGAAACAGCCGCATGCATTGCGTCGACCGGGTCTGCGAAAGAAGCCATCACAGCGTCGCCTATCGTCTTGATCACAGCACCGTTTGCGTCTCTCACTTCCCTGTAGACTTCTTCAAAATGCTTCTTCACCGCAACAAACGCTTTTGAATCTCCACTGGAAGCGTAAAAGCTGGTAGAACCAACCATGTCCGTAAACAGAATCGTCTGCTCTCCTATCTCAAGCTGCAGGTCCGCAGCCAACGATTCTGCGGAAAACAGATCGTGAAACTCCTGTAAGTTGAAAAGGGCTGCAGGCAAAAGAGCATCCGGATCTTTTTCCGTAGTTTCCAGAGTGAACGTTTGTCCTTTTTCTGTTGGATTCTTGATAGAAAAGCGAGACATCTGACCCGATTCCGCGCGAAATTCCCTGTCTTCTGCGGTCCATTCCACAAATCCTTCCGGATCCGGCCCCACCATCAAAAGACCGGGCTTTGAAAAACCTTTCACGCGAAGGCGATAACGACCAGTGGCCAGAGGCAATTCAGCGTCCAGTTTGGATCCTGGTTCCAGATACTGCTGCAATTTGATATGACGTTTCTGCGCCGGCTCTGCACTGCAAAAAAATACACGTGGGACACTGCGAATAGAAGGATGAACATGAAACGTGATCTCCACTATACCTTCAGACTCATTCGTAAAGTCGATCTCGCACACTTCACAATTTCCGCGCTCTGGAACGTCGCCTAACGTGGATACTTCTTGTCTAACTCCTCTGCAATGTGGGCAGATGATGTCATAGCTCATGGTCAATAGCCCGGCCCTCGTTGCATGAAGACAGCCTCGAAGAAGCGCGCGTCGATCCACATTCCAGATGCGCGCCAGAGCTCCGACTCGAATTCTATAGAGATCAAGGTCGTCTCCATTCTGAACGTAATCAACCAATCTGGCAGAGATGGCTTCATCCACTCCGCTGGATCGAAGCGTGGTGCGAATTTCATTCAATCTGGCCAAAGAAGAAGGCGATAGAGTTGGCGCGGGTGGCACAAAGGGATTTGTGGCGCCTGGAGCATTGACAGAAGCCTCAATAGCGGCGAGCGCCTTCGCATAACTTCTCTTAATCGATGACCCTGCAAAGAAAAGAAGTACTCTTCCAAAGAAGTTTCTTGGAATCCAGCCAAAGTACACTGTTAAATTCACAGCTTCCGCGGATTCTTCCTCCAGAACGTACACGGCGCGGACTACATGAGCAAAACCTTTTGAATATTCGCGAGCGTTTGTGAGAGTGTGTTCAGAAGTCCAGGACCAGGGAATCTCTTTCCATTCGAGATGGAAGCCTGCGTTGCGAGAAGATCCATAGAGAATGCCATCCTTCTCTTCAAAGTTCATGGCTGGAAGCTCCATCAAACGATTGAAGCGGCTTGTATCCATGATCAGTGGCCATAGCTTTGCGCGCGGAATGGCAACGCGAAAGTTCCAGAACCATTCGAGGGGACGACCCAGAGAGCGATATCGTTCAGGCCAGGGAAATTTTTGAAGTAAGTCGGCCAGAGTCATAGACTCGAAAAAATCAAATGCCGACGCAATGGCGAATATTTTTGGAAGGAGAGGCTGCGCATACGAATGCGCAGCCGTAAGAAACTCAGCCCTTTTTCACCCAGGAAGTGCAGTAGCCTTCCGGGCTGATTGGACCTTTTACCAGATTGCAGGACGCACACGCTGCGCCAGCTGCTGCTGGAACGAACAATGCACAACCGTTGCAGGCTTTGCCTTCCTGGTCGCTCTTGTCCATGTACTTCAACTGTGCTCTTGTGTCTTTCTCTGCCTGTGTGAGGCCGGATACGTCTGAGCAACCGCCCGCTGATGGAGCAGATGCTTCTTCGCCGCCTTTTTTCTTGCAATAAGCCAGTGCAACAGCCGCAGCACCCACAGCGCCGGCAACTGCGCCTTTCTTTAAAAAGTCTTTTCTAGAGATCGCGTTCATGGATCCTCCGTTTAAGCTACCAGAACGGCTTCCCTGGAAGGCCTAACGAATCTTTTTTGCCTGACTGCTCCGAATCTGGCGCGATTTGATACTCGGTCTCAAAATTTTCCTTTAACTGTGATGAGAATGCCAGTCACTGGCAGAAAATCTCGGAGGAATCAATGGAATTCGCAATTCTGAGCAAACAGGGACTCTATTTCCTGCTCAAATGGAGCCATTTTATCTTTGGCATCGCCTGGATTGGCATGCTGTGGTATTTCAATTTCGTACAGGGTCCTTTCTTTGCTGAAACGGACGCAAACACCAAGACAGCTGCTACCCAGAAACTGGTACCAAGAGCGCTGTGGTACTTTCGTTGGGGCGCGGCCTTCACTCTTCTCAGCGGCCTTCTTTTGATCGGCCTGAACTTCCATCTCAGCGGCGCGACTGCTGGCGAATGGGCCACAGGTAGCTGGCTTGCAAAGATTTATCCAGGCATCATCATGGGGATCGTCATGGCAGCCAACGTGTGGTTTGTAATCTGGCCTCGCCAGAAAAAAGTCATCGCTGCTGCGAATGGTGAGAAAGTAGAAAATCTTCCTGTGCTCGCTCGCAGAGCTTTTCTCGCGTCCAGAACCAACACTATGTTCTCGATTGCACTGCTCTTCTTCATGGGAGCCGGCGGATCGAAACTTCCTGGTGCATTCAACGGAGCAAACGTTGGCGCATGGTATGGAGTGATCGCACTCATCATTGGCCTGCTTGAAATCAATGCTCTCGTTGCAACCAACGGTATCACCACAAAACCAATTGAAAAACCTGTGGGAGTAATCCACATGGGACTTGTTCTTGCAATTGTTCTCTACGTAATTCTCGTAGCAATGCTGTAAGACTTCAGGGGGCGGCAAACGCCCCCATCTCACAAACTGGAATCCAAATTTATGAAGAATGTGTTGTTCATCGCCGTGATGGCACTCTTGTTTCACTGCAAGCAGAGCACTGAAAACCTCACGCCAGAAGAAAAATTCAAAGCAGAAGGCCGCAGTCTATTTGTTGCCAACTGCATCGCATGCCACAGCGCAAATCCGGATCAAGACGGAAGCGTCGGCCCGTCGCTTCGCGCGTCGAGTTTTGACTTGCTCAAAGAAAAGCTAATCAACGGTAAGTATCCGGACGGATACAAAGGCAAACGCCCGATCAGTGGTTCTATGCCCAAATTCGCATTCACGGATGAACAAATCCGCAGCATCGAGGCATTTCTCAAATGAAAGTGGTCTTTTCTTTTCTTCGCGCGATGCGAAGCCCGGCTCTCGCGGCTGCACTTCTAATGATCGCCACATGCTCTTCTTCGACATCTGCAAACACGGAACTTGCGGAAGCTCCTAAGCTCACTGAAATAGAAGGAACCATTCAGGTGAAGGGTTCTGCCAGCGCTCCCATCACTTCCATTGATTTGCCCGGTGGTTTGTCCTACACTCTGCAGGGAAAACTGGAAAAAATGGTTCGGGGCATGTATCGCGGCAAGAACCTGAAGATTGCAGGAAAGATTATTACAGACGCCAAACCAGGAAAACCTGGAGTCTTTGAAGTAAAAGAGATTGTTGTGATCCTCACGCAGTGACTCAATCCCGAACGCATTCAGACCGAAGGTAAATCATACATATGTTCCCACATCCGGAAGAAACGCGCGACCCAATCAATTCAGTTGGTTATCATTTTGACGATTTCGCACTTCAACAAGTGGTAGATGCTCTTCCAGACCCGGTCATGGCGCGCATCACTCATATGTGCGATCTGAAACTTCAGCCCAGATTCCTCGCAGCTCTTGGAAAAAGAATCGATCGCATGGGAATTTCGCTCGAACGCGAAACGGAACCGGATAGACAAAAAGACGAAATTGTGCAGAAAGCAGTCACCAAAGTGGTGAACCAGTTGATGAAACAGGGTAGAATCGTTTCTACGGGAATGAAATACGCTGGAAAGAAACTGACGCCGGCGGGTCAGACTCCGATCAGTCGGCCGCTCTAACCGGATCGTCCGGCACCCAGAAGAGTCTTCAATTTCTGTACGGTCGCATGATCGGGATCGAGTGTTTCTGCCCGCTTCCACGTTTCCTGTGCTTTTGCGGAATCTCCCATGAGCCTGTAAATATCCGCGAGGTTGATCAAGTTGCGCAAATGCAATGGATCACGCAGTTTGCATCTTTCTCCAAAAGATCGCGCCACAGCAAGCATCTCGGGTTTAGAGGAGTAAGCCTGTTTGATCAAGCCAGATGCGAGAAACAAAGCATCTGTGTCTGACGGAAAGCGTTCGCATATATTCCGTGCAATCTCTTGCGCGCGAACGTAATCCTTCTCCTCTCTTGCCTTCGCGAGCGCTGTCTTCAATTCACGAATCACATCCATTGCATTTTCAGTAGGGGCGGCCGCATCTTCCAGATAGCCCATGCGCATGAGGGAAAGATCGTCAATGACTGTTCCGTTCTTATAGATTTCTTCCACAATGGTGGGCAGGTCCGCTCTCGCTTTCTCCACAATTCGCAGAAACAGAGTTTCATCTTCGTTGATGGCACGCTCTCCTCCAGGAAGGATTTTCTCGAGATCATCGCGGCCATCAGATCCAACCACCAGGATATCCCCCGGCTCCAATTGCAAAGTATTGATCCTGAGATTTCCTTCCACTCCCTGCGTGCCGATCTTGCGAATCTGCTCCACCGCGACAGGGAATTCTGCACGCGAATGACGATAGATCACCGGAGCGGGATGCTCCGCCAGGATATAGTACACAAAACCGTTTTCCTCATCCAGAAGTCCCAGCATGCAAGATACAAGCATGCTTCCATCAAAGGAAATAAAAACATTCTGAAGTTCAGCAAGACATTCCTTGAGCCACAATTCCGGATAACGGTTCAAAGAACTCACGTTCTCCTGCGTTCTGGTGATGATCATTTTGAAAACTGTACCCAGGACCAGCGCCCCACCTGCTCCCTGCATGGATTTTCCCATGGCATCTCCATTGAGGAAGCAAACATATTGCCTACCGTTCAATTCGATTCTATGCGCAGCACAAAGGTCTCCGCCGATCTCAGAATCCCACTTGCGAAAGTGAAACTGCTTCTTCGCACGAGAGAAGATTTCCAGGCTCAGAGGACCGCCGGACACGAAGTTGCCGTTCAAAGGTTTTGTCAATAGCGAAGTAAGGAAGTAGTCGCCATCCTGCTGATTTTTCAGTTCCTGAATTTTGTCGTGACTGGTTTGCAGTTCTCGCGTACGTTCTAGCACTTTTGCCTCAAGCGATTCATTTAATTCTTCTACTTGATTTCTCGTACGCACAAAGTCATTGGCCAGAACCAGAGCAATGCTGAAGAGGAGTGTTGGGAAAGCGTATCCCATGAGAAAAATCGCGCCGCGTGTTGATGAAAGAATGATGACAAGATCATTCACTGTCATAGCAACAATGATGAGAAAAGAAGCGGAGATCAGTCTTGCATTTCTATCTCCCGCACGCCACGCTTGCACGATGCAAACAGTGATGTATAGAATCACAACACCACCCACAGGCATCACAAGATTGTACTTCCAACGAATCGACTGCAGATTGAAGGAGAATACTATAAAGAAGAAGGCGGGGACAAAGAACAACACGAGGGCCCACGTCGCAATCTTGTGAAATTTCGAATTCAGATGAAAAAAGAACCGAAAGAAAAGCGCGAAGCTCAGAGGAATGAAAGGCCCGATCCCCATAACCACTCTCTCTTTGCTCAGATAGTCCACGGGCAAAGAAGGAGGAAGAGCAAAGTTCATACTCTGGATGGCCCAGACCACGCATAAGAATGCGAAGAAGATGTTCTCCAGATCCTGACGCCTTCGCACAAAAAGCAAGGTGTGGTAAACCGCAACTGCAATCAGGATGAATGCGAGGATGCGATTGAGATCATTGAGCAGAAAACTTGTGCGAGCATGCAAGACCGCCAGATCCTGCACCGGACCGATCATGACTGCGTCATTGATCCATCCCTCGTTGTTGTAGTAGAGTCTAACGGCGATTTCATTTTTTCCTTCGCGCAAAAGAGATCCAGGAATGTGATAGAGCCTGGGAGTGTTCCATCCAGAAAAGAAATCGGAAGTATTGACTATTCCCTTGGGCGGCCACCTTCCTCCCGTTCCAATGTAGACTCCGTTGATGTATACTTCTTCCGCAATCGCCACTCGGCCCATGTAGAGCGCATTCTCATTGCGAAGAATCTCTGCCGGCACAGTGAAATCATGTTTCACCCATAGAATTCCAAATTTCTCCGGCAGCCCTTTGACGACCGATCCAGGCACATGCACAGACTCCCAGGAGGAAGAATCCACCATGGGGTCGACTGTTGTTAGATTCGCTTCCTTTCTTTTCCATTCTCCGGAAAGATCAATGGAATCCTGGTTTGGATGTCCGCAGTGAACGGTGGCAATCAGCACAAATAGCGTACAAGTCGCGGCAAAAAGAAGCCTGTTGCTCGAAGGGTATTTCACAGGCCTGCAGGATTTAAGATCGAGACTTTCAGGCAATCACAAATAGCGATTCGCGGGGCTTCTCAAATAAGATTGTAGCCTTATTTTTTTGCGCCCCCTTCCCCGATGAAGGGAATTTTGGCCGCGCGAAATTCCTTCCAATGACGCTCGCCGCATCGTATTTCGAAAAAGCATACCACAGGGGTCAGGTGGAACCTTTCGCATGTTTCTCTATGGGTCCAATGGACCGCACTTCAAGAACCAGCCGCACCGGACCACCGTGATCCTCTTCGACACGCAGTAGACCCGTTATGCGGAAGTGTTTCTGTATCTCTGGATTACAATTCATTGCGCATTCATTTCCGGAACATCCGATCTCTCTTCCGCCAAATCTTCCTGAGAGAGCTATCCCAAAGGATCCATCTTCCACCAGAGACACATCCGCAGTGCATGCATTGCAACATTCATCTTTTCCGCACATCATCAAATTGCATGTGCGTGTTTCAAAAAGAATCGATCCGTCTGATCGAAGCATATAGCCGGCTCGAACAAGGCGCCCTTCTACTGTGATCTCCTGACCCCGAAGAGTACCAAAGTCCCGAACGATTTCGCTCACCTTGAAAACCCTGAGCGGCAACGCGTCTAGAGAAAGACTGCAGGTGAGAAACGAGATTACAAAGACGGAAGCTCTCCAGGCACGCATGCAGGATAGACGAATGAGCACGTGCTAGCGTTGTTTTTTATTGTGCTCTTAGATAAACGATCACGCCCTCTAAATCACTTTTCTTCCGAACCCGATGACGAGTGCCAGAACCAGGACGAGAAATGGAATAGGAATCAGGACCATGGATTGCCAACCAACCGTATACAATAGCCACCCGGCCGCAAGACTCGCCATAGCTTGCGTGCCAAACACCATTGTATCATTTAAGCCCTGTGCGGCAAAACGATCCGGGCCTGAAAAACTAAGAGAGAGTAAAGTAGATCCCGCCAGAAACAGAAAGTTCCAGCCAATCCCCAGAAGCACGAGCGCCCACCAGTAGCCATGCAAAGAACCGGCGAAGTACGCGACGGGGACGCACAGAGCGAAGATCAAGAGACCGCAATAGATGAGACGACGAAGTCCCAGAGCTCTCACAAAAAATCCGCTAAACAAAGAAGGAAGAAACATGGCGACGATGTGGCTCTGAATGGTAAACACAGCACTCTCTTGACTGAAATGCTCTATCATCGTCATCTGCATGGGTGTGGCAGACATAAGAAGAGTCATCACTGCGAAGGACGTCGTGCCGGATGTGGCGGCAACCCAGAACACTGGCTTTGACAGAACATGCCTGAAGCTGATCTTCCCGGAATCTGATGCCGTTTGCGTGGTTGTTCCGAGAGACGGAAGAAATGCGAGAAGGCTGATCGATGCCAAAAGCATAACCATAAGTAATACGTATGAACCTGCATACTCTGCCGCGCCTCCGAAGAGATCCATCTTTCTGCCATACGCTGCCACAGCCGGCCCAAGAATGGCTGCAAAGATCCCGCACATCAGAATCCAGGAATGCACAAGACCCTTCTGCGCTGGAGGCGCGCCTTCCGCCGCGGTAAACCTGACTTGATTGTTGAAGGCTGTTCCCACGCCGAGCATCACGCACGAGGCAGAATACCCCCAGAACGAATGAATCGTCAGTGCGACGCAAGCGCAGGCTGCTCCAGAAAATCCAATGCTCGCGCCAATGAGATGCCCGGTTTTTCTACCAGCCCTGGACATGGTCCAGGCAGCCAGAGAACTGGAGATCGCCACCCCAATGACAAACGCGGACATGGGCAGAGTAGCCAGGATTCTTACAGGAGCTAGACTGGTTCCTGCAAATCCGCTCACGAGAAACGCAACCGCAGAAGTAGAGCCGGCCAGAGATTGAACTACAAGCAGGATGCTCAGGTGCCTTGTGAAAGTGGGAAAGTACAGTCGTTCGCTCAAGGCATCACCATCTTCCGTAGTGCTGCTCAAAGACGCCAAACATGTCTCCGGTCTGTGTCCACACTCCGTCTATTCTAGCTTTGCCCGAAACTCGAACGAAAGCCTCCGTGTGATGGAGTTTCACCAAAAACGGAAGTATGGGCGGAACGCGCGTAAGGTCAGTCTTGTGCTGCAATATTTCAATATTTAAATCCAGGTCCGTGGACGTTAGGCGCCATGGCTTCTTCCAGGACAGATAGTCTTTATCATCAAAAGAAACACTGTTTTCAAAAGAGACTGCCTGCTCCAGACGCACCCACTGGCCAGGGCGTGGAACACCTTCGATCGAATGCCATCCCTGCGTATAACACTGCGCATACGCTCCGTAGTTAATGAGCGAATCCAGAGAAAACTTATCTCCCTGAACAGCGATCCAGTGCCACCCGGTCTGTTCGGGAATCCGGCCAAAGCAATGATCATAGTACGCAACAGCAGAATTCAATTCATATGTGTGTCCGCCAGCTTGCACTTTTCCGGATGCACTGGCTCCAAAAAAATTCAACAGACCATAGTTGTCCTGGACGGCGTTGTCGAATTTGGTGAATGAAGGTCTTCGAGGTTCAATGCGAATCTCCGCCTCAATCGATTTTGTTTTCAGTAAGAACGACCAGCCGGGTTCTGGACCGTCTCCGCGGCCAGTGTAAGATACAAAAAAACCACGCCTGTCGCGAACCAGGTATGTTCCTTCTCTAGACGATTCAGGTGGTTTTTCTAAATAGAAGATCTGCTTGACCAGGTGCTCTGGCCCAGGCCGCGAAGGATCGAAAACGGAAAATACAAACGCATCCGCGACGTTGACGCGCAAAAAATACCAGCTGACATACACTTGAGACTCTGGATCCAAAACCCCTGTATACCACCACTCTTTGTCGCGCCATCCCCTGCAGATTCCTCTGATGCTCGCACGGTTCAGAAGGACCTTTCTCTCTTCCAGATGCACGGGGCAGTGCGCCCCGGGAGAGAAGAACTGCAATCCCAAAAAATGCTGGGTTCGCCAGCGCGCTGTTTCAATATCCGTCAATGACGACGTGCACCAGGCTCGCGGCGATTCCAGGTGCGCTGGTAGCATTGTTTCTCACAACTCAATGCGGCGCACCGGTGGAAAAGCTAGGGGCAAGCAAAGGGTCAGCAAGAATTTCCATCCGGGATGGAAGCATTGTAACTCTGGACGGAGAATGGGAAGCAGCCTGGAATCAGATCATTCCTCCAGACAGTGCGCACCACGGATCTTCGTTTTTCAAGCTACCTGGATACTGGAATGACGTGGAACCTCTTGCGGCGGGGCAACCTTCCGGCCACCGTTATGCGACATTCATTCTGCGAACAAAAGGAGATCTGCCGCCGGACACCGCAGTTTACATAAAGGAAGCAAGAACTGCGTATGCACTTTACTGCGCAAAGAATCTAATCGCAAGTACCGGAAGAGTTGGGTCCACGTGGGAGCCGGATATGGCAGATCTCACTCCTAGACTGGGTAAACTCCCAACAGACTGCCTCAGAGACCCTGAATTCACACTCCAGGTGAGCAACTTCGACTATTCCCTCGGGGGCCCGGGTTCTCCTATTCGCATCGGGAATCATGACCTGCTTCGCATAGCACAGATTAGACGAGACGCGCTGAGTTTCGCACTGGCTGGCATCCTGTTTGTCATGACGCTCTACCACATTGTATGGTGGCTTGTGCGTATTCAAGACCTGCGCAACATCTGGTTTTCGGCACTTTCCTTTCTTTGCATGCTGCGCATCATCGGGACAGAAAACGCAATTCCTCGCCTTCTCGGGCCCGGCACATTTGAGATGCAAATGAAGGTGGAATTCCTGGCCTTCTATCTAATGATTCCCGTTTCGTCATTTTTCTTTCAATCCCTGTTCCCGCGTGAAATTCACAGGATCTTCCCGCGAATCCAGGCCGTAATGGCGGTGCCTTTCATCGCAGCCACGATCTTCCTTCCCACTCGCATTTACTCTGAGAAAAACTGGATCTATCTATTGGCCGCTGCAATCATGATCGTTTACATGATCTACGGCATTGCTCTGGCCGCCATTCGCAAGAGAGATGGAGCGATCACAGTTCTCGGCGGTGCAAGCATTGCCGGTGCAGCCGGGATGAATGACATACTTGTGGCCGCCGGCGTCATTCCCGGAGATTTCCTCACCCCGGTTGGATTTTTTGTTTTGATTTTTTCTCAGGCCACTGTCCTTGCACGCGTTTCCGCAAAAGCATTTGCAACTGCGGAACATCTGTCCCAAAATTTGCGCGAAGAAGTGCGACAGCAAACGGATGAACTCAGACAGGCGTCCGAAAAACTACTTCAGGCTGACAAGGAAAAGACTGCTTTTTTCCAGAACATATCGCACGAGCTCCGCACTCCTCTCACTTTGATTTACGGTCCGGTCGTGGATGCAGTCAGAAGAAAAGAGGGAATCGCAACAGAAGAGCTGGGCACAGTTCTTTCCAATGCGCGAAGACTTCTTCGTCTCGTAAATCAACTCCTGGATTTGCAGAAAATCGCCGCGGGTAAAATGGAACTGCGACTACGATCCATGAACCTGGGCGAAATGCTCGGATCCATCAGCGAAGCATTCCAGCCTTATGCAAACGGGAAACGAATCCAGATCGAAACGCAAATAGATGGGGACATTCCACGAGTGGCAGCAGACCCGGACATGATCGAAAAGTGCGTGTACAACTATCTGTCGAATGCTGTGAAGTTCACACCCGCCGGCGGTAGGGTTCGCATTTGCGCGCATAGAAAAGACAATGGTGTGGAAGTGGCAGTGCATGATAGTGGAGCTGGAATTTCAGACGAAAACCAGGCCGGGCTCTTTACACGATTCGGAAGAAGTGAACCGTCGCTTACGCGCGATCAAGAAGGAACTGGACTTGGCCTTTCCCTGGTAAGAGAACTGATCGCGCTGCACGGCGGCCATGTATCAGCTAAGAGTGTTCCCGGCAACGGAGCCTCTTTCTATTTCTGGCTTCCTGAGATTTCCGAAATTCTACCGGAACACGATTCAAGCGTTTCCGTCATGGCGGACATTGAACTTGCAGATGAGGTGGCAGCGGATGATGCGAGCGCACATGTACAGGCTTCGGGAACTACCATCCTTCTTGTAGAAGACAATAGAGGAATGCGTGGATACATCAGCGGAATTCTACGAAGAAGCGGATACACAGTAGTAGAAACAACGGATGGCCAGCACGGATGGACTGCAGTAAGATCCAGACGCCCTTCCCTCATCATCACAGATCTCATGATGCCGCGCATGTCCGGAATCGACCTGATTGCAAACGTGCGGGCGGACCCTGAACTAAAAACTCTACCGGTAATATTGCTCACCGCGAAAGCGGATACGCGAACCAGGCAGGAAGCTCACACGGCAGGCGCAGACAATTATCTCGCAAAACCGTTCAATGAGCTGGAGCTTCTGTCTGTAGTGTCCAATCTGCTCACTCTCAAATCCACAGAGGCAAGACTTGTGCGCGAAATCGAACTGGCGCGCAAGATTCAAAACACTTTATTGCCTGCGAAAATTCCTGAACTCCCGGGCCTTCGCATTGCATGCAGATACAAGCCCATGGAAAGAATCGGCGGAGATTTGTATGACTTCTGCGTATATCCGGATGGAAGCCTGGGAATTTTAATCGCTGATGTTTCAGGCCATGGAATTGCCGCGGCGATGATTGCATCCATGACTAAACTTGCCTTCGCGCTCTACGGACCAACCGCAGAAAGCCCGGCGGACTTACTCCAACAAATCAATAGCGCACTCCTGGGCAGAACGGGAGGCAATTTCATCACCGCTCAATACGCGATGATACCGGCGAACAGAAAAACTGTAACCGTGGCTTCTGCAGGGCATCCAGCTCCTCTATTCATTCGCGACGGCGAAACCAGACCCATGCTGACGCGCGGACCTATGCTCGGAATTTTACCGTCCATTCAATTGATGCAGTTTACTCTAGAAATCAAATCGGGCGACAGACTTCTTCTTTATACAGATGGAATCACAGAAGTAATGAATGCTCAAAAGCAACTGTTCGAAGAAAAAAGACTGGTAGATACTCTCACGAAAACGGCAAATCTTCCACTCGAAGCGTCCATGCTCACTCTCATCGAAGAAGCAAGCGCATTTGCGGGCACATATGTCTTTCCAGATGATCTCACTCTGGTTTGTTTTGAATTTGACGCGGGGATTTAGCGTTCTTCTACCAGGTACTCTGGAAACAAATCTTTCTGATTGGAATTATCGTTTTGATCCAGCTTGAGCGGGTATGTACCTGAGAAACACGCATCGCACCATTTGCGATCACGGGTGCCGTCCATCATCGCAGAATGAGCTTCTTCCAGGCTCATGTATCCCAGTGAATCTACATTCAAATATCGAATGATCTCTTCCACAGAATGCGTGGCTGCGATGAGCTCTCCTCTTGTAGGAATATCAATGCCATAGTAACAGGGAAACCGGGTAGGTGGAGCGCTAATTCGAAGATGGACTTCTTTTGCGCCATTTCTTCTGAACATTTTGATGAGCTTGCGCGATGTGGTTCCGCGCATGATCGAATCGTCAATCACCACAACGCGTTTTCCTTCAATCGCAGAACGAATCACATTGTACTTGATCTTCGCACCAAAGTCGCGGATGCGCTGTTCGGGCTCAATGAAGGTGCGACCAATGTAATGAGATCGAATGAGTCCCATGGTGTATGGAATTCCGGATTCTTCCGCAAAACCAATGGCAGCTACCGTCGACGAATCAGGAACAGGGACCACCACATCTCCATCGCAAGGATGAGCGCGTGCAAGGACCTGGCCAAGACGCTTTCTCACATCATAGACTGACTGCTCAAAAATGCGAGAATCGGGACGAGAAAAATAGATGTGCTCGAATATGCAGAGTGCTTCCGCACGTTTTTCAAAAGGATGATAACTGGTAATTCCCTTCCCATCCACGCATACGATTTCACCCGGATGGACGTCGCGCTCATACGTAGTGTCTGTAATATCAAAGGCGCACGTTTCAGATGCAAAAACGATCGAACCGTCCTGCCTTCTTCCCATGACGAGAGGACGAAATCCGTTTGGATCGCGCACCGCATAGAGCGCGTCGCGTGTCAAAATCAAGAGACTGTAGGCACCTTCCACCTGGCGAAGTGCATAGATGAGTGCGTCCAGGAAATCAGTCTTCCCACTGCGCGCCATGAGGTGAACAATCACTTCTGAGTCGATCGTAGTCTGAAAGATCGATCCTGATCTTTCAAGCTCACTGCGAAGCGACCAGGCATTGACCAGGTTTCCGTTGTGAGCGAGAGCAAATCCACCCAGATTGGATTCTACGCGAATGGGTTGCGCATTTCTTAGAAAAGACGCGCCCGTGGTTGAATAGCGGTTGTGACCGATGGCGGAAGAACCCGATAGATCTCTGAGTTTTTCTTCCGTAAATACCTGTGCCACCTGGCCCATGCCAGCGTAGCGAAACAGTCTCTGGCCGTCTGAGGTTACGATGCCTGCACTTTCCTGGCCCCGGTGCTGCAGAGAGTACAGACCGAGATAGGTGAAGTTGGCTGCTTCCTTGCAGCCTGAGATTCCATAGATCCCGCACTCTTCGCGCGGTATCTGATGGTCGTCCTGGAACCGATCACGCAGATCGGAGCGGATGGGCATACAGCTACGTTTTCACAAGGGGCTACGGGGGAAATGTTTTTTTTTCTGATTGAACGCTTGAAAGTGCACGTTTTGTTGAACCATGCCCATTGACCCTTCCAGCCTCCGCAAAGAGTACACAGCGGCCGGTTTACTCGAAGAATCCGCTGGATTTGATCCGTTTGCTCTCTTTGACCGATGGTTCCACGAGGCTGTGGCGGCGGAAGTTCGCGAGCCCACGGCTATGACGTTGGCCACCTCAAATCGCCAGGGCAGTCCCTCTGCGCGCATCGTCCTCATGAAAGGGTATGACGAAAGAGGGATTATCTTCTATACAAACTACGAATCACACAAGGCAAACGATCTGGCAGAAAACCCGCAGGCTGCACTTCTGTTCTTCTGGGCTGAGCTGGAAAGACAGGTCCGAATCGAAGGAAGCATCACAAAGACAAGCAGAAAGGAGTCGGACGAGTATTTCCAGAGTAGACCTCTGGAAAGCAGAATCGGAGCGCATGCATCCAATCAAAGCAAGAAGATTGAAAGTCGCGAAGTACTTACGCAAAAGGTACGCGAAATAGAAGCGAAGTTTGGTTCCAGTGTTCCTATCCCGGATCAATGGGGTGGATACATACTCAATCCGAAAAAAATGGAGTTCTGGCAAGGCAGACCCGCTCGCCTGCACGATCGAATTCTCTTTAGCAAGAGTGACGCGGGTTGGTTACGCGAAAGACTGTCCCCTTGATTCGTGCTTCTGTCGAATGACTGCGTGCACCTTGTTCCCGGGCGCAACGTAGTCCAGTTCATCAAAACACAAATAACGCGCGATGGCGATCCCTCTGCCGTGCTCTGAGAACGCGCGCTCCGGTGTAAGAGAAAGAAACATGTCAAAATCAAAGCCTTCACCTTGATCTTCTATGAAGAAAGAATAACTGGACTCTCTCTTTTCAAAAGTAACGCGCGCTCGCCGACTGGCGTACGGTTCTATCAAGAGCCGGCGGCGCATCTCCGCGTACAGAGCCTGCTTCTGCACGAGTTGCGTCTTCTCTTCGTATGCGATGCCCAGGTTGCCATGTTCAATTGCATTGACCAGGATTTCCTGGAGGCCTAATTGCGCTCCCTGAGCATCAGGACACATGCGCGCAAGCCACTTCGCAAGCTCTACCGCTTCCTCCGGAGTGCGAAATTCAAATACAGAAGAGCGCGCGCAGGAATAAATTACGGATGGATCCGGTTGCTCTCTGATGCGAATTGCTTTGAAGTCGTTAGTCGCGCTATCTACGAGCGCCATCAGGATTCGCTTGTCGAAAGGTTTGGTCAGATAATAAAATGCACCCGCACCAATGCCCGCCTTTACATCAGCTTCATCTGATCTGCTGGTGAGCATGATGACCGGGAGATATTTGTATTTCCTGTCCCGCTTCAGATCCCGCAATAAATCAATGCCAGATCTTCCCGGCATCTCCCAGTCCAGGATGATGAGCGATATGTTTTCCGAATGCACCAGGTTCTCTGCTTCCGTTGCGTTGGCCGCCTTGAATACACGGTGACTTGAATCGGCGAAGATCTGTAAGACTAGATCCACAATCAGCGGATCGTCATCTACAATGAGAACCTGCGAGTCCATCAATACATACGTTCAATCTCTTTCTGATACTTGTCAAATACAACGTTTCGCTTCACTTTCAGAGTTTGCGTCAGCTCATCTCCTGGCTGAAACTCTTTGGAGAGCAAGGTGAATGCTGTGACCTTCTCAAAGTTCTTGAATCCGGCCTTGTCCGAATTGAGGGCTTTGATTTCGTTTTTGAACATCGATACAATCGCCGGGTCTTCATTCCATTTCTCAATGGATTCCGGAGCCTGCTTGCCTTCGAGCATCAGAGCTTTTTTCACTGATTCTGCATTGGGAACGATCAATGCTCCCAGAGTCTTCTTGTCTTGACCCACGACCACAATCTGAGCAATCAAATCGCTCTGTGCCAGTGCATCTTCGATTGGTTGTGGCTCCACGTTTTCTCCACCAAGGAGTACAATCGTATCCTTGGCGCGACCGGCGAACTTCAGCTGCCCTCCCACGGTCCAGACCAGGATGTCACCGGAGTTCAACCAGCCGTCTTCTGAAAGAACTGCGCGCGTTTTTTCAGGCTCCTTGTAGTAGCCAAGCATGATGTGCGGACCGCGATGATAAGCTACGCCTTTCACATTTGGTTCCGTTACTATATTTCCTTTATCATCTACCAGCTTGATTTCTACTCCAGGAAATGTAGCGCCCACAGTACCAATCACCGTGCCAGGATACTTGCGACGCGCGCTCACCCCGACCGTTTCCGTCATTCCATACGTTTCAACAATCGGAACGCCAATGGAGTAGAAAAACCGATCAATGTATTCTGGAAGTGCACCGGCACCTGAAATCGCGAAATCAACTCGACCACCCAGAATCTGTCTGACTCGACCAAGCAAAGCCTGCGCGATGAGATTGGGAACAAATAAGAATATGAGCGCAATTAATGCGCCAAGCTTTCTAAGCAATGTGATCCCAATGAATTCTTTCTTCAGTCTGTACTGTAGACCAAGAAGAATGTCTTTGTAGGAAGAGAAGTGCATTGCAGTCCAGGACGAAAACATGAACATCCCGCGATTGAAGCTGCTCGCTTTCTTCACATTGTCCATAACACGATTGTAGAAACTCTCCCACACGCGAGGCACAGACAGAAGGAATGTTGGACGTGCCACAGCGAGATCCTTCGCAAGAGTAGGAACAGAAGTAAACGCAACTGCTGTGATGGTGCGAATGGCCACGTGTTCAATCAAGCGCTCTGCAATATGCCAGGGAGGAAGAAACCCCATGGTTACACCGTTAGGCGGCACTCGAATCCCGCGAATCGCATGATCTACTTCCCAGGAAAGACTCTTCTGCGTGTGCATCACACCCTTTGGATTGCCCGTTGTGCCTGACGTGTAGATGATGGTTGCCAGATCGTCTTCCTTAATGGACTGACCGATCTGGTGAAACTGCGCATCGCTTCCACCCATGGCCTTCTTTCCGTTTTCCATCAACGACGCAAGAGTCACAATTTGTATGCCCGGTGCACTGATGGATCCAGGATCATCAAAAAAGACGATTGTTTTCAAACCTGGAAATTCGTTTAGAAATTTCTCCACTTTCTTAAACACTTTCGCGTTCTCGAGAAAGATGATTTTGCATTCTGCGTGATGAAAGATGTAGCGCAAATCCTGTTCTGTCGCGTCTGTTCCACGAGGCACATCCACGCAACCAATGGTCGTGACACCAAGACTGGTCCAGATCCATCTCTGACCAACGTCTGCAATCAAGCCGATCTTATCTCCCTTCGCGGCACCTGCCTCCTTGAGTCCCATCGCAATGGCCTTAATGTTATCATACATCTGGCGAAACGTGATGGAGCGGTATTCTGAGCCACCCTCCTTAAACATTTGCGCGATGGAGTCTGGATAGGCTTCTGCGGACTTCTGGATGATCCAGTAGTTTGTATAGGTGGGCAGTGTCAAATCTGGCATGCCATACCTGCCAGGCCTCATAGCGGAATGTCAATTCAATTTGTTCTGATTGACCCAGGATTCAGAGCATGCCCGATTCGGCATGCGCATTCGTAAATTTGCAGTCGGCCTGTGGATCTTCATTGCAATCACTGCCGTTTCTGGTTCCGCCTATGGCTGGAGCAGAGCCGCGCAAAATGAGAGCTGGGTCTGGATTGCGTTCTCATTCATTTTTGTGTGCAGCATCACTGGAGCTGTTGTGGCGACTAACAGTGGTTATCGCAACGTCAATCGTGAAACGGATGCAGGTGCCCGGGCAGCAAATGCAGAAGAAAGAGCAAGACTCCTCATCGAAGGATCCTCTGATTTGATATTCACAACGCTTCCCAATTTGCAGATCACGTCCGCGAATGCAGCGGCAATCGCAGCGCTGGGCGATGATTTGAACGGGAAGAACTTCTTTGATCTCATCAGTTTCGATGATATTTCAGGTGTAGGGCCTGTCTTGATCATGGGAGAACTCGCTGAACTCACAGAAAAGAAATCAAAATACGAAAAACGATTTCGCCTCTTTGGCAATAGAGGCCGGACTCCAGAATTTGTATTTAGAATGGAATTCTTGAGACTTCCTCATTCGGAAGAAATACTCATCCGAGGAACAGAACCCGGAGAAGATCCGTTGATTCACAACCTCGACTTTGAAGAATTGCACTACTCTCTAGACAGCGATCTATTTAAAGTAGAGACGATGGCAAGCAGGATCACTCGAAACCTCGCAGGCAGGCTGGACGACGAGCTGGTTTTTGGCGCAAGCCTTGGGCTCAGAGAGATGCTTTCCAATGCAATCGAACATGGCAGTCTGGGAATTACCTACGATGAAAAGACGGTTGCCATGACGGAAGACCGTTATCTGGCATTGATCGAACAGAGGCGAAAGGCTCGCGAGTATGCGGCCAGGAAGATCAACGTTCGCTACAGACTGTCCGGCGAGGCAGTGGAATATGAAATCGAAGACCAGGGAACTGGATTTGATCATCAGACTCAGCTGGCCCGACGTCCTGCTGCCACCGAATCACACGGGCGCGGCATTCACATTGCGCGAAATTTCTTCGATCGAGTGGAATACAACGAAAAAGGAAACTGCGTGAAACTGAGAAAGGCGCTGGCTTCGAGGAGAATTTGAGAAGAATCTTTATCTGACGCTATCCCGGCGATGCACTTACTGCGCCACAAATTGAACTGCAAAATAATCAACCTGCGAGAATCGGTCTTGAGAAGAACCACGATCCATCTGCACGAGCGTTGGGGAAACAATCTGCGGAACCCAGCTGCCCGAGTCAAGATCCGCTTGCTGTCCGCCTCCAAGATTCTGCACACTTGAGGAAGCGGCAAGGATTGTGGTGTTAGGATTCACTGCATTCAAGGCGGAAGTCATTTGTGTCGTTGTGTTTGGCGCGGCGAAACTGCTGGTGGCCGCAGACCCGGCCTGCACCTGACTTGCATCGTTCATTTGCACAGCAAAGTAAGAAACATCGACTGTGTTGTTGGAAGCACCGCGCGAAAAGGAAACGGTTGAACTGTCTGCAAAAGACGCACGGACAAGATATTCTTCCTCAAATCCTCCGGAGGCCGCGTCTGCACGAGTATTGAAAAAAATAAAGCTCTTTGAAAGATTCACCGGACTGATCGCAGCAGTTGAGGTAGATGAGCCGGCACCAATTGTGAGTGTTCCTGATTGCACGGTGGTATCCGAAAGCTGCACGACCTGCCAGTGCACATCCACATTTACTGTACCTGCCACATTGCGCGATAGAGTCAATGTTGTTGGGCCGCTCAGTACACCACGAATTGTGCGCTCAGAGTCGAGTGTCTGATTGAGTGAACCCATGCGAGAAGTAAGCAGCACAAAGCTATGTGCTGTGTCCACTGCAGTTGGCAATGTTATGCTCTGTGAAAAATCACCTGGAACAAACGTAGTGTTTCCTCGTTGGGCCACCACTCCTGCGGCAAACTCTACAAGGTACCACTGCGCAAAGTAGTTCACGCTGCTTCCTCCGGTCTGAACCACGATCTGCGTACTGGAAGTCAATTCGCAGGTAGGCACGGAAGCTGGATCCGATTGAGTTGTGCGAAAATAACAAAGGACCATCGAACGCGACATGTCCACTGAATTGACTGCCACAGGCGTGATTGCCGAACTCATCGTGATCAGGCCTCCCTGAATCTGATTCACGGGGTTGTAGCTGGCCGGGCGCTGCAAAAGCAGCAAGGACAGGTAAGAGCCATTGGCGCCGTACCGTGCGCATTGACACGCTGCGAAAAGAACAATCGGAATCAGAAATCGTACCCGGCCGGAGTTCATGCTAATCTCTAAATCCAGAAATGTTTTGCGCGCTGCTGTAGCGAGCTTTCTCCAGATCGTTGGCTGGTTTTCGCTTGCGAAGCTTCTCTGCATCGGGGTGCCGCAAAGCAGTCAGGGCTTCCACTGCGATCCCCCGGGCCAGCGGAGATTTTGAATCGGCCAGGTGGAGTAGATTTCGGAACACAACTCTGCCCGTACAGAGTCATTGCAAAAATCGCATCGCGAAACACAGGCGCAGAATCCGGATCAAAACGATTCAATTCTTGCTCAATCATGCTGCAATACTCCGGCGGCTTCCTGCGCGAAAGCTGGAAGAGCACCCGATCTCTAACATAAACATTGGAATCAAGCATGGCGATCACCCAGGCGGGCCGTAGGTTTGAAGCTCCTGGTCTGCATGCAACGCGTTTGAAGACAGCCACAGGGCGATGAGCGCGAACAGGATCTTCTTCTCAGATTTCATGATGCCTCCTCTTATGCGTTAGACGGGATTCATGCCTGTTTGCGCTGACCGACCGAATATGGACAGTCCGCAAAATGGACAAATCTAAGAATTCGACACTGCTTCTGCCGAATCAAGCGCGAAAACCAGCGCGAATCATCGTGACTACCCTGGCACAGGACTTGCTCTAGAGGGTCGGTCAGTTCAACAGCACAGAGTAGAATACGAAGCTCTGAGTAAAACAAACCGAACTGAGGAGAATAAAAATGATGAAAAGAGTGATTCTGCTCCTTCTTCCTATGCTGGCCCTGGGGTCAGAGCTGGGCGCGAGCACATTAAACCAGAATGTGTCGTGGACCATCGATAGAGCGGGTACAACCGCGAAGTATCGCCTGGTTGCATACGGGGATTCAATCTACGCAGGCTACAATGGTTCTATCAACAACGCGGCAAAGTATTCCGCGCCTACAGTAGACGCAGAATATCTGTCTGCTCTCTGGAACGCGGACATTGAAAGCGTTCGCAGAACCAAGTCAGGTGCCGTTGCCAAAGACGTGTATGACAACAAGATCGTAGCTGAAAAATCCTACATGCAGGCGACAACAACTCGCGTTGTTACTTTCGAAATGTGCGGCAACGATGGACTTCAGGCTCGCACGGCTTTCAAAAAACAAACTGGCACATGTGATTACACAGTACTGAGCACCGCGGAAGCAAATTGCAAAACGTATGTTGGCAAAGCGATGGATTACATCAACGCAAACACGTACTCAGGCACAAAAGTCAAAGTAATCTCTAACCTGTACTACCCTGGATACAATGCTGACAACACACAGAGCACTTGCAAAGATGCGACTACTGGCGCAACCGTCAAGATGCAAGATAAGTTTCTGCCATCCATCGCACGTATGAACTACTGGATGTGCGAACTCGCGCGTCAGAAGGGCTTCCAGTGCGCGGATAACTTCGCGGCATACATGGGCTCAGACTACGACAAAAACAGCGATGGCCAGGTAGACTCAGCTGCACTGCGTTATGTTGCAGGCGAAAGCGAGTCTTCCTATGTAACGCGCATCACTACAACTCTTCGGTCCACGATCATTGACGCGAACACTCATTTCGTATCAGCAGGAAGCACGTACGATTTCATCCAGTCTGACGATACACACCCTACCTACACAGGTGGAACAGTATCAGCCGGTCTGGGCGGAGGAACTACAAGTTCAGGCGCACCTCGCTACACTTCTTTCACTGGCGGTAAGAATCCAATCTGGAACAATTACGGTCATGAACTTATGGGCTGGGCTGTGTCTGTGTTTAACACAGTTGCACCCTGACAGAAGGACAACATGAACGCTAATCGTCGTTCAGGCCAGCCACCGACACGAGTCGGTGGCTTCCTCTCTCGCCCGGTTCAGTTCCTCTTCGCGATTGCATTCGTGCTTGGGGCGTGTGTCTTCGCAGCACTTCACTTCTCGAACGGGTCACGTCGCACTCCCACGGTCGCGGTGCAAGAAAAAGAACAAGGCGAGTCTTCGTGGATGCCACAACTCTCTTTGCCGGACTCTTCGCATGGCATCCCGGAGGGGATGGATCCAAAAGGTGAACTGACAACAGATGTGCTCGATCAAATTGCACACGGAACCACACCAACGATTGCGGAATGGATCCAAAAACTGCGCGATGCAGGCATTGATTCAGGCATTGCAGCATTCAATCCACCTGGAACTCGACCACCTCTGATCGGACTGGCTGTTCCGGAAGATTTTGTTTTGCCAAAGGGATACATTCGTCACCACCAGACGACGGATGACGGTCAACCCATAGAAGCGATTCTCATGTTTGATGCAAACGATCCTCCAGTCGATGGAGCGCATCGACCCATCCCTGTTCCCGAAGATAGAATCGTCACTCCGGAACTGGCGCCACCGGGTTTCCCGATCCGGCGAATCGTAATTCCATTGCCGGCCGAACAAGAATGAGTTCGCAAACTTTCTTTGCCCGGCCTTCTGTACGCACACTTGGTGCCGTCATCGCAAGCGCGATACTATCCGGTGTGTATGTGCGCGGAGGCTGGGTCCTTGGCTTTGTGGCGCTTGTTCCGTGGCTCTGGTCGCTTGACGCGAATCGTTCTATCAAGGCGACTCTGCTCAGCGGATACGCGATGTCTCTTGCCTACACTGCCAGCGCCTTCGCGTGGTTTGGGACTGCCATGGGAAGCTACACCGAAGTAGGCGCAACTGCGGGCGTGACTGTTCTGTTTCTGCTTGCTCCATTCTTCCAACCACAGTTTCTCACTTTCGCTCTCGTTCGACGCATCGCACTCAATGGAACTCATCCTGTGCTGGCAACTCTCGCGGCAGCCGCAGCGTGGGTAGCCACAGAGAAATTCGCACCCAGAGTTTTCGACGACACACTGGGTTATGCACTCTATCCTTCTAAGATATTGCGTCAGGCCGCTGACATAGGTGGCGCGCCTGGTCTTGCAGTTTTGTTGCTTCTTTCAAATGAGAGCCTCGCGCATTCCTTTGCACGAAGGTCTCACGGTGTACGCGAAATCGCAAAACCGCTCGCCTTCGCTCTGGTCGCTCCTCTTCTCCTGACCATCTACGGATTTGTTACACTTTCCACCAAACCTGAAGCTCCTTCTACATCTCTTCGCATCGGACTCATCCAATCGAACATTGTGCACTACGAACAGGAAAGAAAGGAAATAGGAGCTTATGGTGTAGTTCGTAAGGTACTCGACACTCATTTTGCAATGACTCGCGAGGCAGTCACAAAACACAACGTCGATGCAGTTCTATGGTCCGAGACAGTATACCCTACCACATACAATCATCCTAAAAGCGAATCAGGAGCAGAGCTCGATCGAGAAATCCAGACTATGGTAGATCAAACCGGAGTGCCTCTGGTGTTCGGCACTTATGATCTGGATGAGCAAGGAGAATACAACGCCGCGGCTTTCCTCGAACCAGGCAGAGGCCTTCTGGGCTTCTATCGCAAAACACGTCTCTTCCCTCTCACAGAATATGTTCCAGGTTGGATGGACGGTTCCGCGTTTCGCAGCATCCTTCCATGGGCGGGTTCCTGGAAGCCGGGTAACGGCGCGAAGGTGTTCCCACTTCGCGTAGCGGATGGTCGTGAAATTCCAGTTCTCACTTCCATCTGTCTGGACGATGTGGACAGTGACCTGGTCATTGACGGAGCGAGACTGGGCGCGCAAATCGCTCTGACCATGTCAAACGACTCATGGTTCACCGACTACCGGTTAGGCGCTGAAATGCATCAGCTTGTGGCGGCATTTCGCAGCATTGAAACTCGTCTGCCTCAGTTTCGCGTAACGTCGAATGGTTATAGCTCCGTCATTGATGAAACGGGAACCATCATCTCTGGCACAAACATGGGCGAACCATCTCTCCTCGTCGCAGACCTGCCCGTGCGAACTCCGCCACGCACTCTGATGGTACTGTGGGGCGACTGGGTGGGCCGTGCTGGCGCTGTCTTTCTTCTTGGTCTTTGTGCGATTGCGATCGGCGGCAAACTGAACGAACGAAGAAAAAAGAGAGCGGTGCACTCTACCGTCGCCGCACCTCCGGTGCTGTTGCCATCCGGTGTGCGAATCGCATCCAGCGTTCTTTTTGTGTTCGCGCGCGCATCTTTACTCTTTCTCGGTGGTGCAATTTTAGCTGAGTCGTTTCTCAATCAGCCTTTGCTGCAAAGCACTCTCGCTCGCGTTCGCTTCTTTGCTCTGTGCACCCTCCTTCCAGAGGCGATCGCATGGTGCCTGCTGTACTTCTATAAAGGCCTGGCATCTCTGCAAAACGGAATACTCTGGATCCTGCTTTCCGGCCCAACTGCGTTCCCCAAAACATACTCTCAAATCCGCGCCGCGATTCCGCGGGGCAAATTGGATCACCCTTTTTTCAAAGTGGTATTGCTGTCTTTTCTCGTGGCGATTCCTGCATTTCTACTTCACCAGAACATCGCCTATGGAAGCGCTCTGGGAGAATTCATCACCTATGGTCTGAGGGCGTACCTGTTCGGCTTTGCAATCTGGTGGGCATCGTGGGGAATCGGTGTGGCACTCTTTGCGGCAGCGTTATGCGTCATTGTGGAAACTTTAACAATCTTTATGATTTCAGTCCGAGCTACATACGCAATCCAAATGCGCGGCACCCTTGAGACGATTGCGCGCGTTGTACTCTACGCCGGCCTGCCTGTGTGGGTGTTGTTTCGAATCTTCTCAGCGTGATTCGCGATTACCGCAGTCCAAGCTCTTTCATTTTGTTGTAGAGCGTGGTTCGTTTCAATCCAAGAAGCTTCGCAGTCTGGAGTTTGTTCCCTTTCACTCTGGACATGGCTGCTAGAATCAACTTGCGCGAATAGTCGGCGAGTAACATGTCAAAGGATACTGCAGTCTTGAACTGAACCGGCGGTTCTGCCGCAAGACGCGTTTGCGTGAATGTCCTGATGACAGGCGGCAGATCTTCCACCTCCAGCACTTCTCCCTTGCAATGAACCAGAGCCTGAATCATGCAATTCTCAAGCTCTCGCACGTTGCCTGGCCAGGAATACCTGCACAGAGCGGAGAGAGCCGGCTCTTCCACTGTAGTATCGCGTCCTCTCAATTCGCGCGAATATTGAGCCAGGAAGAATCGCACCAGATCTGGAACCTCCGCACGACGATCGCGAAGAGGAGGAATGTGAATTTGAAATACATTGATTCTGTAGTAAAGGTCTTCGCGAAATCTCCCTTCTCTCTGCATATCCAGAAGGCTCCTGTTCGTTGCAAACAAGAACTGACACGATGCAGGTAGTTCATCTTCTCCACCTACTCTGGAAAATTTTCTCTCTTGTAAAAGGCGGAGCATCTTTGGCTGAACGGAAATCGGCATTTCTCCAATTTCGTCCAGAAAGAGAGTTCCTCCTTTTGCTCTCTCAATGAGACCCGCATGGGTTCCATGCGCGCTCGTAAAAGCACCTCTCGCATGCCCAAACACCTCACTCTCCCACAGATTCTCGGGAATGGCAGCGCAGTTCACCGCAATGAAAGGAGCATCCGGGTTTCTGAAGTGATGAACAGCACGTGCGATGAGCTCTTTGCCCGTTCCTGTTTCTCCGGAAATCAGAACTGGCTTGTTTGCGTCCGCGTACTTCTTTGCCTGTTCGTATACGTCGACCATGGATGGACTCGAATAGACAATGGTTTTCTCTTTCACTTCCATCTGAACCGAGTTCCTGCGATCGATGACGTATTCGGAAAGTTTCTCCACTCGTTCTTCCGCCTCTCCTTTCAGTTGAGAGATCTCAGAAAAAAGCATTTTGTTGCGAATGGCCTGCGTGATAGAGTATTGAAAGGTTTTGATGAGAGACAATTCCGCTTCCGAATACTTTTCTTTGTTTTTCTTCGCGCCAAGAAACACCATCCCGAGTACTTCTGATTCGTGCGGAAGTGCTATGGCAATCTTGTGTCCCAGTTCTGCTACTTTCTGAAACACAAGCTCTGTGGCTCTTAGACTGACCAGATGCTGCTTCCCTTCTGGAGAAGAAGGCTCGAGTTTCAGGAGTTCCATTTGAAGAACAGATCCGTATGTCTCGAAAAACTCAGCGGAAATAAGTTTTGTGCGGCGATGCAACCGACTCCCTTTCAAAATCAGGTTTCTGATTTCTTCTGGCAGTTCCTGGGTGAAATGAAGGGCACCAAAGGCATCCGGAACAATGGCGAATGACTTCTCGCATTCGAATAAACTCTCAAGGACAACAAGAATTCTTTCCAGGAGCTCTGTGATGCTAGCGCCTGGTTCTATAGACAAAAGCTCAGTGCGAAAATTTTCAAGGCGATATGCATTTCCAAGAAGCTCTTCGACCTGCGTGTGAACAAAAACGAATCTGTGAGTGAGGACCAGAGCCCCGCCCAGAATGAAAACTGGAAAGGCAAAGCGCGCGATCATAGGAGTGGATATCCAGCCTCGAATCGCCAGGATGTCATGCACAGCACCCAGACTCAGCGCCACGAGACCAGGAACCAGATACAATGCACTTGGATTTCTTCTGTAAACCTCGCGCACTATATAGAAGATATAGTAAGCAATGATAGGCATGATGCAGAATTGCCATATGGTGAGGCACATCACTGCAACACTATAGGATCCAAATGCAGTGACGATCAGCAGAAGAGCATAGAATGGAGTCAGAAGCAAGCCGACCCTGTCGTATTTGCCGTGGAAAAACTGGGACAAAAAGAAAGAAAATATGGGAGATATTAAAAAAAGTAAACTATATTCTACCTTCGATCGCAACAATGCGTGATTTCCAAACACTACATCGCGGCTGCCCAGCCTGAAAAACCAGTAGAAACAGAGCAAAACACAAAGCAGACCAAAGAACAGATGGTAGACTTCTTTAGTTCTTCTGCTCCATAGAAATAGATAGTACAGGCCCACAAGCA
>Ga0268298_10000556_pt1 | contig 47950 bp, 44 predicted proteins | sample WWTPWeurt_MetaG_FD_194462 | JGI IMG/M metagenome (GOLD analysis project Ga0268298, IMG submission 194462) | Activated sludge microbial communities from WWTP in Nijmegen, Gelderland, Netherland - WWTP Weurt | ecosystem: Engineered > WWTP > Aerobic digester > Activated sludge | place...
ATTGTTGACGCGGTGAATAACGCTGTTGGTTCTGTTAGTTATTTCTGGAATCTTTCAGGCATTGTTCCAAATCCTCCACCAACATCCAACGTGGCAAATGGATTACCAATTGGAACTTATGTAGTAAACATCCAAGATGCGTATTGCTACAACGAATATTATTTCACACTGACCCAAAATCCGCAAATTGTCATGGTGCAATTTGGATCAGAACCGGCTTTCTGTCGTACAGCCTCGTATCAGAGTGGAAATGGAGTAGTCTATGGTGCTGCAAGCGGTGGTGTTCCTGATTATGAATACGAGTGGGTTAATCTTTCTACAGGTCAAACTTCAGACAACACAACCTGGGGTGGCTTGAATCCTGCAACATATCAGTTAACTGTTACAGATGATTTGGGATGTACGTTGGTTCAAACAATTGATCTGGATTCAGTAAAACCAATTGCGGCGTTTGATGTAATTTCTGCTGAGCTGGATGCAAATTTGGAAGGAACAGCAGTTGTATGTGCATCTTTTGATAACAACTCTGAATATTTTGCGAACGAGAATGATCCAAACGCTGATACAACATTCTTCTGGCACTTAGGTTATGATGAACCTTGGCAAATTTCTCACGATGTGAACGAATTGTTTGATACGTGTTACTATGAAGAAGGAATTTTTCAGGTATGTCTGGTTGCTTTAAACAAAAATGGTTGTTCAGATACCGCATGTGTTGACCTGATCATTCATGATTATCCAATTCTGGTAGCACCAAACGTGTTTACTCCTGGAGATGGCGATGCAGCCAATCCGGTATTTACTTTCAATGAAAAACAAATGGCCATCGAAACTTTCGAATGTACCGTTTATGACCGTTGGGGTAAAGAAATGTATCACTTTGATTCAATTGATGATGCCTGGGATGGAAATACCAAAAACGGAAGAGAAGCGACCGATGGTGTATATTTCTACATCTACACAGCAACGGCTACAAACGGAACTGTTTTTGAAGGACAAGGAAATGTCCATTTGATCAGAAAATAATTTAATTGACTTTGTAGAAAAGGGATATTCAGAAATGAGTATCCCTTTTTTCTTTTAGGAATAAACTATCTTTGCCACTCTAAATTCAGAACGATGTCTTTAAAATGCGGAATAGTTGGATTACCGAATGTCGGAAAATCAACATTGTTTAACTGTTTATCGAACGCTAAAGCACAGGCTGCAAATTTTCCATTTTGTACCATTGAACCAAATGTTGGTGTCATCACCGTTCCGGATAATCGCTTATCTGAACTTGAAAAAATTGTAAATCCCGAAAGAGTGGTTCCAACCACAATTGAAATTGTTGATATTGCCGGCCTGGTAAAAGGCGCTTCAAAAGGTGAAGGACTTGGAAATAAATTTCTCGCCAACATTCGTGAGACGGATGCCATCATTCATGTGCTCAGATGTTTTGATGATCCCAATATTGTTCACGTTGATGGTTCGGTAAATCCTGTGAGAGATAAAGAAGTGGTAGATTTTGAATTACAGTTGAAGGATCTTGAATCAGTGGAATCTAAAATAAACTCGTTGGGCAAAGCTGCAAAATCAGGAGACAAGGAAATTCTGAAACAACTTGATTATTGTCAAAGACTAAAAACAGCACTGGAACAAGGCAAATCAGCACGAACTGTTCAAGCATCAAATGATGCTGAAGAAAAAATTCTGAAAGATCTTCAATTGTTGACAGCCAAGCCAGTTCTGTATTTGTGCAACGTAGATGAGGCTTCTGTAAAAACAGGAAATCAATACGTTGATCAGGTCAAAGATGCCGTGAAAGATGAACAGGCTGAAGTACTTGTCATCGGAACAAAAATAGAGGCGGATATTGCTGAACTTGAAACCTATGATGAGCGCCGCATGTTTCTGGATGAACTTGGACTTGAAGAGGCTGGAGTAAACAGATTGATTCGTGCCGCCTATAAACTTCTGAAATTACAAACTTATTTTACTGCGGGTGTGAAAGAAGTAAGAGCATGGACTATTCCGGTTGGAGCAACCGCACCTCAGGCTGCCGGCGTCATTCACACTGATTTTGAAAAAGGGTTTATTCGGGCTGAAGTCATGAAGTTCAATGATTTTATTTCTTTTGGATCTGAGCTTGCAGTGAAAGAAGCAGGTAAACTGGGGGTTGAAGGAAAAGCCTACGTTGTTGAAGACGGTGACATCATGCACTTCCGATTCAATGTCTGATTTTTCCGCTCATCCCTTTTAACCGGCTTTTACTTTTCATTAAGTCCACCAATCCGTTTATTTCATTTAGCACGGCTGTATTTCGTAAGTTTGGAATATGGAAAGAAAAACCATTTTATATTGGGTTGCGCAGGTAATTGGTTGGTTTGCCTATTACGTGTTTTCAATTCTGTTACTGCTTGCAACCAAACAATATATTGTGACACTCAATCTGGTACTTTGGGTTTCCGCAAGCATTTTATGCTCCATTGTTTTATCTCATGGAATGCGCTGGCTGATTCTTAAAATGGATCTTCTTTCAAAAAAACTGGCGGTACTACTCACCTATTCCATTTTATTTTCTCTTGCTGCGGGATTTGGTCTTGAAGCGTTTCAGTACGTTCTGGATACAAGAATGCAACTTGATTTTGTATTAAACAATCAGCCAGAACCTTTTGATTGGGCAATATACATGCTGGCAACAACGCGATCCATGATATTATTCGCATTGTGGGCCGGATTTTACTATGTATTCATTATCATAGAAAAATCAAGAAAACAGGAATTACTGAATCTTCAATGGCAGGCGTCAAAAAATGAAATTGAATTAAAAAATCTGAGAGCACAACTAAACCCACATTTTCTTTTTAATTCGTTGAACTCAATCAGAGCACTCGTTATTTTGAACCCTGAACAAGCCAAATCCGCAATTACGCAATTGTCCGGATTGTTGCGTAATTCAATTAATCTGGGTAAACTTAAATTGATTAGTCTGAAAGACGAACTGGAACTTGTTGAACATTATCTCAAGCTTGAACAAATCAGGTTTGAAGAACGACTTAGAATAACTGTCAAAACATCTGACGCCGTAAAAAATTGCCAGATTCCACCGTTGATGATTCAGACACTGGTAGAAAATGCAATCAAACACGGAATTTCAAAATCCATTTCGGGGGGTGATATAGACATAAGCGCAGATATGCACGGGAATAAATTAGAGATTACCATTGACAACACCGGAACTTTAGGATCAATAGGGGATGAAGAAAACGGTGTTGGAATCAACAACACAAAAAAAAGACTTGCCATCCTTTTTGGTGACCGCGCTGATTTTTCTCTCAAACAACAAGGTGATAAAGTAAGGGCAAACATTCAAATTCAATACACATGAGAACTATAATTGTAGATGATGAGCGACTTGCAAGAGAAGAGCTGAAAGCACTTCTGGCAGAATATCCGACAGTTGAACTTATTGGTGAATACAAAAATACACTTGAAGCAAAAGTTGCGATTGAAAATGATGCACCTGATTTGGTTTTTATGGATATTCAAATGCCGGGTGAAACTGGATTGGAATTACTTGAAAAACTAAAAAATCCGCCACGCACAGTTTTTGTTACAGCTTATGATGAGCATGCAATCAAAGCATTTGAACTCAATGCTTACGATTATCTGATGAAGCCGATTGATCCGGACAGACTGTCGGAGGTTTTCAAAAGACTCACAGAAGAAAATCAAACGCCTGCCAGCGTTGTCAACAATGACAAATTGAAATCAGGCAATCAGGTTCTGATCAAAGATGGAGAGAAAGTCTGGTTTATAAAAGTGGATGACATTCGTTATTTTGAGTCAGAAGGAAATTATGTGAAGGTACATTTTGACAAATTCAAACCACTAATTTTACGTTCACTCAACAGCCTTGAAGAACGCATGGATGAAAAACTATTTTTCAGGGCAAACAGAAAATTCATTGTTAACCTGAATCACATAGTAAATATTGAAAACTGGTTCAGCGGTGGTTTACAGGTTGAACTTTCCTGCGGAACAAAAATTGAAATTTCCAGAAGACAAACTATCCGTTTTAAAGATCAGTTCAGTTTATAATTTTCATGGCGGATATGGTCCGAAATAACTGATACACGGATTATTTCCCGTGAAACACGCATCATAAAATGAATAATCATAAACCTTTTTTACCTCAGGACTTTCAACTGTAAATTCAAGAAAATAAGACGCCCACCAACGTTTATAACATAGCGGATCTTCCTCGTAATCGTTTCCGATATTTTTTGGTTTGTATTTTTCAGCAAATTCTTCATACGTACATTCTTTATACATTTCTCTGAGCGCATATTTACCTGGTTTCAGATTTAATTTGATTGTTCCGTTAGCATTTGATTTGACAATTATCTTTTCATTGGAATCAAGACAATAAAGCATGAAAGAAGTATTGGATAAAATTGAGTAGTTGTTCAGGTCAGATTCATCCGGATACGCGCCGCCGCAATAAGGATAATAATGAGTGACGTTCACCTCAACATTTGCTTCGATTCCTGCTGAATCAACCTGCGGACCAAAATGTGACAACTCAGTTTGTCGGATCATTCGTTTGTATTGCGCATTCGAATGGTGATAATAACCGATTAAAAAGAATAAAACAATCAGGAAAAAACTCTGTTTCATATCAGTATATACAACTTCAGTTTGAGTTGGTTCATTATTTTATAACATACCTAACCATTGGACGGTTTGGTGATCGCCGATCAACAATTTTGAATCCAGCTTTTTCAAAAGACTTATATAATCCAATCCAGGCAAAAGCGTCAGGCAGTTTACCAGATGGAATGACGGGATAAGCTTCCAAAATATTTATCTGGCTTTTAGCAGCGTGCTCAATTACTCCTTTCAGCAGTTTAACAGAGATTCCCTGATTTCTATAATCTTTATGAATAAAAGTACACGGTATTGACCATACCTTACTAGCGTCAATTGGTTTGTGAATTCGAGATCTGCTGAGTTTTGAAAAATCTTCTCTTGGCGCAAGTGCCGCCCAGGCAATTGCTTTGCCATTGATCAACGCAAGAATGCCAGTTGGTTTTTCATGTTTAACCAGCGTGTGCATTTTTTCTCTGTTGGAATTATTTTTTTTTCCTTCTTCCCATTCCTGTTTGGGCAATCTGAAATGCATACACCAGCATCCCCCGCAGGCACCTTTTACACCAAATAATTCTTCAAATAAATTCCAGTTTGCCTGACTGAGGGGTTCAAATCGCAACTCGTTCATTGTTTTGATTTTGCCATGCTTCTTATCAAAGATTCAACTCTCCAATTCCCTGTCTGATAATTTCAGGATCGTCACCAGTTAGATCAACAACGGTGGATGGTTCATTTTTTCCAAATCCTCCGTCAATAATTGCATCTACCAGATTATTCCATTTTTCAAAAATTATATCGGGATCAGTTGAATATTCCAGTATCGCATCCTCATCGTGCAATGAACCGGTTACCAGAGGATTTCCGAGTCGGGTGACAATTTCATTTACAATCGGGTTGTCTGGAATCCGGATACCTACTGTCTTTTTATTGGTTTCAAATAATTTGGGTATCTGCGCAGAAGCGTTCAGAATAAATGTAAAAGGACCAGGTAAGTTTTTATTGAGAATTTTATACGTTGGCCGATCAATGGCTTTTGTATAATCAGCCAAAGAACTCAGATCAGAAAAAACAACAGAAAAATTAGCATGTTTCATTTTTGCATCTTTCAGTTTGGCAAGACGCTCAATAGCTCGTTTGTTCATCAGGCTGCAACCAAAAGCATACACCGTATCAGTTGGATAGATAATTACTCCCCCTTTTTCAAGGATATCTACTACCTGCTGAATTTTACGCTGATCGGGTGAATCCGGATAAATTTTATAAAGCATAGTTAATCTCAAATGTAATTAAACCTGTTCATATAATTTAAGATCTATGCTATTAAACATGCTATGAGTACGAAACCGGCTGACAACAAAGTTGTTTCGACACCAATGAGCAAAAAATAAACACAAAAGAAATATAAAACAGAACGCTATTTTTCTTTGGATTTTCCTTTAATCAGGCCGGTTTTTTTATCGTATCCGTAAGGACAATGACGGCAGCCACTTTTACAACAATAACCTCGTTTCAAAAGATACTTTTCTGTAAACACAATATAGCCTTCGGGTGTTTTGTAAAAATCATCCGGCTCAAGCTGATCCGTTTTTGAAAATCCGTCCATTAGTTTTTGACAAACCTTAACATGGAGAAAGAATCACCGGCAGCAACATGGAGAAAATAGACACCTGAAGAAAGCTGCGCCACGCTGACAGAATTGTTGTAAACTTCAGGTTGAATGATGATGAGTTTTCCGCTGGCATCAAAAATGCGCAAATCAGAAAGCGGTTGCAGTGCGTTCAGATACAAAATATCCTGTGCGGGATTTGGATAAATTAAAACCTGTCCTTCATTTTCATTTATACCTGATTGTGGTCCGATATACACACAATAATCTTCATACTCTCCATAGAAGGCATTTACAGGACAAACATCTGGCGTGGTTGTACCATTCATACCAACACGCAGTTTGGTAACACCAATGGTTGCTGACAATGGAATATTTAAAATACCTGTAACTGATGAGTTACCAGCCAAACTATTAATGAGATTTTCACTTGCATCAAAAACACCATCCTGATTAAGATCAACCCAGACAGAAAACTCTTCATCAAAAGCAAATCCAGAATAGCCCGGAGTAAACGTCATGTTATATGAATTGCCGGGTGTCAGCGCAGTAATAATTTGAGGCGATTGCAACCAGCCACCATCATCACCCGTGTTATTTGAAAATCCGTTCAGTGATATAGATTGAATCCACTCAGCACCACTATCTGCACCCTGTACCTCACAATAATTTTTTTCTGTACATGCCCCGCAACCAAGTGTTCTAAACGTTACCGAATTATCATAACCATGGGTACTATCGGCGCATTGTGTATGTATTCGAAAATTATAATCAGTGCAGGGCTCAAGTCCGGTAAACGTGTATGGCGAATTCACATTGGTAAATTCAGTCCACACCAATGCGGTGTCATGTTTAAACTGAAGGTTGTACGACGTAGCGTACAATACATCATTCCATTCGATGGTGATAGAATTATTTGTTTTGGTATCAAGCACCAAATCAGGATTATTGCAACAACCATCTGTTTTGAAAATTACCGGATATGAAAATACACTGCTGTCTGTTCCGCAATTCGACTGAACGTAAATCGTATAATTTTTGCAAGGCAATAACGTATCTACCGTAATTGAATTTATTCCGGTAGCGTCAATCTGATTCAATGGTCCGCCATTTTGCTGGATGTAAAAAACGTAATCTGTACCAAATCCGTTCCAGCTTATATCTGCCGATGTATCAGAAATTGCAGTTACGGCAACATCATAAGGCGCAATACAACTTGCTGGATCACAAGCCGCCAGAAGACTATCAATGAAACTTTTCACATTGGCTCGTCCACCACTGGCAACTTCAGCCATCAGTGAAGGATTCTGATCAACACTTGACAGCAAATATTCCCTCATATCCAACGCAGCTCCGGCAGGATCATATTTTACATAATTGATGAATTCAGCGCAGGGAGCTGAATAAGCCAGTGCTACACAACCAACCACAGCTGGTGATGCAAAAGAAGTACCACTGGTGATGGAATAGGTACCAGAATTTTGAGTCGTTCTGACATTTTGCCCGGGAGCGCCCAAATCAACGTGAGTAGTTCCGTATCCAGAATTGGCTCTTAGATCCTGATGACTGGTCATAGTTACTGCAACTAAAAACTCACTTGCACAGGTAGTTGGTAAATCACCTACCAGATCAACATTCGAATTGTTATTTGTGGTAGCTCCAACATTTAATATTCCGTAATATCCCAATGAATCATACATGGCACACCAAAGCGGAGAATCAGCAGGATCACCTCCGTTTATACCCCAGGAAGCGTTTGTTGCAACAACAAAAGCGCCTTCCTGACCATACGTTTCGTTATAGCGTTTGCGCATTTTTAATGGATAGGTATAAGCGGCTATCACGGTTGATTCAACAGATGCGTTTTGTCCTTGAACAATCATCATTTTTACATTCCAGTTCACACCAGAAACACCGGTAATATTATTTCCGGAAGCTCCAATCATTCCCGCAACGCGTGTACCATGAGAACCCGGATCAATCACGTCGTCTTCATCAATAACATGCCAGCCGTTAAAATCATCTATGTATCCGTTGTTGTCATTATCAATTAAATCTCCCGGAATCTCCCCATAATTTTTCCAGATATTGTCTTTCAGATCGATGTGATTAATATCTACTCCGCCTCCCTCAATAATACAAACAACAATGGTATCATCATGCGTTGTTAATCCACCCGTAGTAATGTCCCAGGCTTCAGGTGTATCCATATCAGCATCCACTATACCACCCGTCTGACCGGTATTTTTATGATGCCACTGTTCGTCAAAAAGGGTATCTGAAGGAATGGTCTCACGTTCAAAAACAAGGTGATTTTTTTGTACTACAACAATTTCATCATACAAAACAAATGCTTTACTGATTTCAGAAAGATTGACTGATTTATTTTCAAATTTCAAAAGATGAATGCGCATGATGTCTGAAATGCATTCTGATTCGCTGATGTCCAAGTTTAATTCTGATTCCAGTTTTCGGATTAATTCTGAAATTTTTACAGAAGGTGTCACCTGTATCAAAAGTTCACCAGGAACGTAACTTGCTTCCTGAGCAAAAAAACTGAATGAAGGAATCAGAACAAGAAGGAGTGCGTAAATTTTTTTCATGGTGAACCGAAATTACTAAAATCTGCTGTAAATAACGCATTCATTGAGTAAAAGGATGGGTCTGCTGATTGAATATGTAACTAAAAATGTAACCAAAAAACAAATCATTCAGTAAAAGCCCATACACGACAAAAACAACAACCTTATGAAAACAATCAAAGTACTGGCAGTAATTGCCATTTTATTCCATCCGTTAATTACACTTTTTGCGCAGGGGTCAGGTAAAGCTAATTTGCGCGCTGACATTGAAACACTGAATGATTTGCGTGACATGCAGATTTCAGTGATTGACCTTGCTTCAAAAGATGTATTAAAACGTGAAGATGTGTCCAATCGATTTTTTTATTCGCTGCCACTGAACGGAAAATACATGCTGCATTTTAAAAAAGCGGGACATCCAACAACACGACTGATCATTCATACAACCGCACCTGATGCGCCAGGATACAACATCCATTTTAAACTGAATCTTAAAAATCCTCAACCGTATATGGAAGACGGATTATCCATTTCTGCGGGAACAATTTCTTTCAATGCAGCGAGTGGCACTTTTGAATTGACTGAACCACAATCAGGCAATGCATCATTGTGCGCTATTACGTTTCAATCAAGAGTGGCTGAACCAGCTGAATTCTAGAAACTGGATTTAAATCCAAGGTGAACTTTTGTGTTTGAAATGACCGGAGTATTTGTGTTTTCCCAGCCGTTTGCCAAAATCAATTCAAGTTTTATGTTCCCTGTTGAAAAAGTGAAACCAAATCCTGCTGCCTGTGCAAAATTCCAGCCGTTGTTCTGATAGGACGAATAATCATACAATAATTTAAACGAAATGGCATCCACCGGCGCAAATTCAATTTCATTATTGACGATGATCACATCGTTCCCGTTCAATTCCAGTTCATAAAACCCCCGTATACTTCTTAATCCGCCAAAAAAAACAAGTTCATTCCGTGATAACGGTGAGTTTGCGGTAAGACCTTCATATCGGATTGAATTGTTGAGATGAAAGTATTTCAGAAAATCAATGACATGATCATAACGAATGGCATATTTTGTATTTCTTCCGTCATTTGAATACTGATCTACCGAATCAGCTTTGTAAGCAAAAAATCCACCCTGCGCAGATAGAACAGGATGGTAGAATTTCAAACTATTTCTGAATACCGGATTAAAACGTACGGTCAGTCCACCTGTATTTTTTTTATAATCTCTGAAATTAATATTGGCGGTGCTGATAAGTGATGAAGAACTTTCAAGCAAATAAAAAACTCCAAATCGGTAATAAGGCTGTAAAAAATTCAAATCAAATTGTGAATCTGCTCTAACAAAAGTAGAATCCTGCTTTTGAAGATTAAGTTTTACCCCAGCACCAACAGGCGTTTTCAAGATATATGGATATTCAAATCGGACATTGAGATTTTGTGTTTTGTTTGGGTTATTTTTCCAATTGATCACCAGTTCTTCGCTGCGGTTGAATGCATTAATCAGAGACAAATTAATAAATCCATTAAGCGCCAGTTTTTCTGTTAACTTATCTTGCTGAAATCCCACAAAACCATCCGCATCGCTGGAATTTTCCTTTTCAATTATCAGAAACATCTCCGCTTTTCCTTCTCTGAAAATAATCTGCACGGATTGAACCATTTTGTATAAACCAGATGCATTGATTAATTCAGCAGCTGAAGCAATTTTTGATTCGTTATAAACATCTCCGGGTCTCAAATCAATGATATTCTGAATGGTTCTTTCATCAAATTTTTCTTTGCTTTTTATGGTGATTTTATCAAGCAGCACAAATTGACCTGAATCAAGTTCGTATTGGAATTGAATTTCATCAGCAGATTCTTTTTGTGAAAGAATCGAAATTTTTGCAAAGGGATAACCGTTATTTTCAAGAATGGTCAACTGTTCGTCCAACACATTCAGCGTCGCAGTGAAATCATTTACGCGTTCAGGTTTATTTTTTTTAGTGGTATCAGCAACATTTTCAAGCAGTACTTTTTTAAATTTTCCGGAGTAAGAAAAATAATAATGACGGGTTGAAGATTTAACCAATGAATCACTCAGTTGCAAACCGGTGTAGCCCATCAGGACAAATTCTGAAATTGCTTTTTCCTTGGATCGCTTTGCAAAAGTGGAATCGAGAACAACTTTATCTTTTATAGTAAGTTTGTCCACGTGAAAATAGCAAGTGACTGTCTGTGCAGACAATTCAACGCAGGTCAGCAGAAACAAAACTGGCAAAAAACACTTCATGATGCTATAACGCATAACCGAGAAGAAAATTAGCCAATTTCTTTCAATACGAAATCAATTGGTTCTGCCGGGATACACTTTCAGCGCCTCTTCAAGACACTTAACAGCATTTTTCAGTGCTGATTTTTCAAGAACGTAAGCAATTCTGGCTTCATTTTTACCAAGACCTTTGGTTGCGTAAAACCCACTTGCCGGAGCCATCATCACAGTTTGATTTTCAAAACTGAATTCTTCCAGCAACCACTGACAGAATTTATCTGCGTCATCAACCGGAAATCTGGCCACGCAATAAAAAGCTCCTTTTGGTTTAGGGCAAAATACACCCGGAATTTTGTTGAGACCATCTACCAGAATATTTCTTCTTTCCACATATTCTGAAATTACTTCATCAAAATAAGATTGCGGCGTGTTCAATGCTGCTTCGCCCGCAATTTGACCAAATGTCGGAGGAGACAATCTGGCCTGCGCAAATTTCAAAGCAGTAGACATGACTTCTTTGTTTCTTGAAATTAATGCCCCTACCCTTGCTCCGCACATGCTGTACCTTTTTGAAACGGAATCAATCAAAACCACATTCTGATCAATTCCGCTCAGATTCATTACTGAAAATGGCTGCGCTCCGTCATAACAAAACTCACGGTAAACCTCATCAGCAAATAAGAATAAATCATGTTTTTTCACCACGTCACGCAATTTTTCCAACTCCTCTTTTGAATACAAATAACCGGTTGGATTACCCGGATTGCAAATCACGATGACTTTGGTTTTTGGTGTGATCAGCTTTTCAATTTCTTCAACTTTTGGCAACGCAAAACCATCATCAATTCTGGAAGTAACAGGAACAACGTTTAATCCGGCTGTCATAGCAAACGAATTATAGTTGGCATAAAATGGTTCAGGGATAATCACTTCATCACCGGGATTGCAGCATGTCATAAATGCAAAAACAAGCGCTTCAGAGCCACCTGTTGTAATCATGATCTCATCTGAATTTATATTGATTCCGGTTTTTTTGTAATATTCTGCCAGGCCTTTACGGTATGATTCATAACCTGCTGAGTGACTATATTCTATCACTTTTTTATCTGTAGTACGGATTGCATTCATTGCAACTTCAGGCGTTTTAATATCCGGCTGACCGATGTTCAGAAAATAAACAGTTTTACCTTGTTTTTTAGCATTTTCAGCATACGGAACCAGTTTACGGATTGGAGACTGAGGCATGGCTACCCCTTTTGCAGATATTGATGGCATGAATAGATTTTTTTTCAAAAATAAGCAGATAAACAATACGGAAAACCGGAAGCCTGATTCTATTTCAGAATTTTAAAATCAAAGGTATAGCTAAATCCATTTTCAGTATTGGGTTCCAGCTTTCCATCCAGCTGTTCACAGAGTGAATCTATCAGCTCAAGACCCAACGAATCTTCTTTCAATTCATCAAAAGTTAGATCAGCACCAATACCATCGTCTGAAATTTTCATCACAGATCGGTTGCCTTGAGAATGGATACTGATAAAAATATTTCCCTCTTCTCTTTCAAAGAAGGCATGTTTGATTGAGTTAGACAACACCTCATTGATAATCAGTCCCAATGGAATAAGCGTGTCTATACCGTATTCTTTCTCCTCCAGATCAAACTTCAATTTGATTTTTACTTTATGATTTTCATAGGATTCAAGAATATTGAAAGACAATTCTTCAATGTAATTTCTCACACTTAAACTGGCAAGATTACCTGTTTTGTAAAGCTTTTCATGAATGAGTGCCATACTGCGAATGCGATTTTCTGTTTCCATCAGTTTTTCACGGAAATTTTTGGCATTCATAAAATTTGACTGAAGCCTGATCAGACTATTTATTATCTGCAAATTATTTTTTACCCGGTGATGTACTTCTTTAAGCAAAATTTCTTTTTCTTCTTTGGAAATCAGTGTTCTTTTTAGTTCTTCATTCTGCACTTCGAGCACGGCTTCATGTGCTTTGGTTTGTGCAAGTCTTCGCTTAGCGTTGAAAAAGAAAACAGCAACAATGACAATTATGAGAAATAATATAATGTATCCATAAAGATAATTTCTGAAATTAATACGGTTGGCCAACTCGGTATTGTCCTTTTTTGCAAGTTCAAGATCACGTTCCAGTTGCAGCTGGTTTGCTTTCAGACTGTCAGCAAAAACTGTATAGCGCATCAGTTCACTTTCAATAAAACTGTTCTGATTAATAATCTGCAGTGAATCAGTTTGCTGAAAATATTCAATAAAATATGCCGCTGATTTATTTGCATTTCCATTTTTATAATGAGCTACACCAAGCTGTCTTAAAATATCCAGCTTGTTTTCAGATAGGCCTTCGTTCTCTATCAGGCTGTAAGCAGATTCCAGGTTTTTAACTGCTTCAGAAAAATTACCCATCTCCAGATAAATTGAACCCAGCACATTGTAATCAAAGGCCATATCAGCTTCTGAATGAAGTTCTGAATTTATTGAAAAAGAAAGATTAATGTAATAAAGCGCGCTGTCAGTATTATGCAATGCAAGATGAAGATTTGCCAGGTTGTGATAGATAAATGCGAGACCGGTCTTTGATGTTCCTTTTTTGCGAAGTCCTAAAGTTTTGTACATGTAATAAAATGATGAGTCATATTGCTTATCATTTTTAAAAATATTCCCGAGATTATTATAGACACCAGCCTGATTAGGCTCATCACCTGTCCTGATAAAGTAAGACAATGCCTTTTTGTATTCCGTTTTAGCCATTTCAGTTTGGCCAATACTTTTTAAAACATTGCCAACATTGAGCGTGACAAGCGCAATTCCGGAAGAGTCTCCTGCATAAAAATAATAATTTCTTGCCTGATTAAAATTGCTTAATGCTTCTGAATAGGCAGATTGCTTTTTATTCATTCTACCAAGATCATTGTAGCAATTGGCAATCAGAAGTGTATCAGAAATTTCTTTACCAAGTTGAATAGCAGTTTCGTACTTAATTTGGGCTTCATCAAACCGGCCAATCATATAAAGTGATTTACCATGGAGATGATTATACTGAGAAAGTAAACGCGTATCTGAAACAGAAGAAATTAATTTACCTGCCTCTTCAATGTAGTAAAGCGCGCTGTCAGATTTATTAGAAGAAATTGATTGTTCACACAACAACAGATTAGTGTGCAAAGCATCTTGCTGTGACAAAGTGATCCAGCCGGAAAAATAAATGAATATGAAATAAAATTTTCTGATGCGTTTTCTGTTTGAAAGGTAAATATACCTGAATTTAGCTCAATGACCTTGTTCTGGTCTTCATCCAAACGACTTTTCATTTGATGTTGTTAGTTACTTTCAGGCTAATCCGTCACGCAAGCATTTGAAATTCATATTTTTGGTTTCAAATGATGATTATGAAAACTACGCTGCTAAGTATTCTAGCTTTTTTCTTTGCCGCTACACTGAATGCTCAATGCAAAGCAGATTCTGTTATCACCTATCGATCCTTTAATGGAGCAAATCAAATTGCATCCGTTGAATATTTTGACTATGATCAAAACGACAGTCTCATCAAATCAACCATGGTAGACTTTCAGGATGGAAAAGCAACGCCCGTTTATGAAACTACCATTCAATACTCAAAAAAAGGAGGCATGAATCGGGTCATTTTAACATCATCAAACTGGGTAGCTGACAGAGGAGTATTCAAACCGGTTTCAATCACTCGAAAATCATATTCCAAAAAAGGGAATCTATTGATGGTATCGTCTTACAACATCACCAATGAAGACACTGTTTTATTCAGCGAACAAATTCATTCGTATGATAAAAACAATAATGAAACGTTCAATATTTTATATTACTCCAACCCAAAAACCGGAAAGTATGAAGAACACACACGGAATAAATATCAGTACAACAGCGAAAACAAAATGACCGAATCATTCACTGAAAAATGGGACACCATCACACAAGACTGGATGGGTGAGTGGAGAATAATTTTTAAATACGATTCTGCCGGAACACTTTCAAATACGACTACTTATCATTTCAAAAATGAAGCATGGATTCCAACCGAACGGACTATTTACGGTAAAGAAACGGATAAACCGGTTGAGTGGAATATTGTCCAGAAATGGGATTGCGGTGCCGAAAAATGGAGCAATGAATTGTATTACGTTTTTCAGAAAAATGCAAAGGGTCAAACCGACACCGAAGTGCATCTGAGTTGGATAAAAAAAGAATGGCAGATTGATATGGCCTATCATTATGTGTACAATGAACAAGGCTATCTGGTACAGATTCTGAATGATCAAAAACTGATCATGGTTGACCGTTTTTGCCGGACCAGGTAATAACATTTTTTACCGGATTTTTCTAACGCACTAATCCTGACAGAATACTTAATTTTGTACCCATGTCAGAAAAAGAAAAATTCAACCGCAGCCTCATGCTCAGATTACTGGGATTGGTAAAACCTTATCCGGTTGTTTTTCTGATAGCCATTTTATCAATCATCCTTTTAGCCGTTTTGGGCCCGCTTCGTCCGGCACTCATCATTGAAATGATCAACCGTTTTATTGTGGTTGACGGAGGACAATTACAGGGATACGGAGATACCACACAACATTTTATTAATCTGTTTACTTCAGATGGATCAATTCCAAATCAGTTGTTGAGCTGGACAATACTCCTGATTGCGTTACTGGTTTTCGAAACCATCATTCTTTTCTTATTTACCTATCTATCCGGACTTTTGGGACAACTCATCATCCGTGATATGCGAATCAATTTATTCAAACATTTTAATTCCTTTAAACTGAGTTATTTTGACCGCACGCCGAATGGGACCGTGGTCACACGAATGATTTCAGACATTGAAGCCATTGCCGAAGTTTTTTCAGCCGGATTCCTGACCATATTGGGAGATTTATTAAAACTGTTTGCAATCATCGGCTGGATGTTTTATCTGGATTGGAAACTTACGCTGGTTGTATTAATACCCATTCCGTTACTGATTATTGCAACCCGTTTGTTTGCCAAAGCAATGAAAACTTCTTTTCAGAAAGAACGTGTGCAGGTGAATAGATTAAACACTTTTGTGCAAGAACATTTATCAGGAATGAGTATTGTGCAACTATTCAACCGGCAAAACCGTGAATACACAAAATTTCAAGAGATCAATAAAGAACATCGTCAGGCGCACATTGATGCAGTTTGGGCATTTTCAATTTTCTTTCCGGTAGTTGAGTTATTGAGTTCGTTGTCCATTGCCGGACTTATTTTATGGGGCATGTGGCAGATTGATATGGATCCGGCAAAAATAAAAGGCGCAGCCGGTTTGATGTTTGGTTTCATTCTGTGGGTACAAATGCTTTATCGTCCGATCAGACAATTGGCAGATCGGTTCAACATACTTCAGCGCGGTATGGTGAGAGCTGAAAGAGTGTTTGAAGTAATGGATGAAAAAGATCCGGTTGAAATTTCAGGAAATATTGAAGATGTTCCCGTTGATCAGAAAATTACATTTGATAATGTATGGTTTGCTTATAAAGATGAAGATTGGGTTTTGAAAGGAATCCAGTTTGAAGTTGCTCCCGGAAAATCAGTCGCGTTAGTAGGAACAACCGGTGCAGGGAAATCAACCATAGTCAATTTGCTTACGCGGTTTTATGATATTCAAAAAGGAGAAATCAGAATCGGTAATCAATCCATTAAAGCGTTTGATTTGAATGCTCTGAGAAAAAGTATCGGGATTGTTCAGCAAGATGTTTTTTTATTTTCAGATTCTATATTCAACAACGTGACTTTGGGTAATCCCGATATAACAGAAGCACAGGTCATTGAAGCCTCTGAAAAAATTGGGGCGCATCAGTTCATCTCACAATTACCGGGTGGATATCATTATAATGTTGGTGAGCGTGGCGGCGCACTTTCCTCCGGACAAAAACAATTGATTTCATTTATCCGGGCTTTTGTCTACAACCCAAAAATTTTAATTCTGGACGAGGCAACAGCCAGCGTAGATTCAGAATCTGAAATGCTGATTCAATATGCAACCAGAGAATTACAGAAAGGAAGAACTTCTATTGTCATAGCACATCGTCTTTCAACTATTGTTAATTCAGATGAGATATTGGTTGTTGAAAATGGAGAAATAGCTGAACAAGGAAGTCATGCTGCGTTATTAGCTAAAAACGGGCAGTACAAGCGTTTGTATGAGTTGAACTTTGCCTGAGCTTAATTTTTAGCTAACTTTAAACAACCTTGGATAAGGTATGAACGTCTTCTAATTGATAAAAATCAGAATCATGAAAAATCTGGCAACTGTAATTTCTGTCCTAGCACTTTTTGCTTTTAACTCTTTTTCGCAAGAAGAAATTAAAATCAGTAAAAACTTAAAAATTAACGGTAACTGGTGTGAAGGATGGTATATGCTGGAAGCAGATTTTAATAAAAAAGGCGGAACCTGGCAATGGGCTAAAGACGGTGTTGTAATTGAAGACGCTATTGAAAACAGTGTAAATCTGGCCATCTATGGAAACGGAAAATACACAGTGATGTACAAAACTGCCAACCACAAAGTAATTTATTCAGATGAGTATGAGTTTAAAACTTTACCCGGAGTCAAAGCAAATTTTGAATACACCCCATTTATTGCTGCCAGTGCCATTCATTTCAAAAACACTTCCTTGAATACAGATGCAGGTTGTACGTACCTCTGGAATTTCGGAAACGGCATAACTTCAACTGAATTAAATCCAATAGCTCAATTCAACGAAGGAACATTTACTGTGACACTCACTGTAACTGATAAAAATGGTTGTAAAAATTCTACGGAACAAACTGTAACGTTTGCTTTCCCTCACTAAGAGCCCCGTTGTCTGAGCGCTTCAAAAATTACTATTGCAGCAGCATTGGAAACATTCATAGAATCAATCTTACCTTTCATAGGAATGATAATTCGTTCATGAGCGTTGTTGATCCAAAAGTCAGAAAGACCTTCGGATTCTGATCCCATTAAAATCGCTGTTGGTTTTTTATAATCAATCAGATGATAATTTTTACTTGCTGTCAACGCTGTTGCACAAATCTGAATTTCATTTTTTTTGCACCATTCCATCACTTCTTGATTGGTAGCTGATGCTATAGGAACGGTAAACAAACAACCCACACTCGAACGAACCACATTGGGATTAAAAAAATCCGTTGCCGGATCACACACAATGACTCCATCTAAACCGGCGGCATCAGCGGTACGCAACATCGCTCCAATGTTACCTGGCTTTTCTACTTTTTCAAGAACCAGAAACAAACCATTTGATTTTTTAGAAAGCTCATTGAGTGTAACCGGTTTTGTTTTTGCAATAGCAATTATTCCACCTGTGTTTTCTCGGTAAGCCACTTTTGAAAAAATAGCAGACGGCAAATGCAAAACATCCTGTCCATCCAGATTAACCAGATAATTTTTATCCTGCAGAAAAATTTCAGGACAAACATAAAATGTTACCATTTCAAATCCACTCTGCTGTGCCAGAGAAATTTCTCTGATCCCTTCAACGATAAATAACCCAAGTTCTTTGCGCTCTTTTGATTTTTCCAAAGAGGTTAGCAATTTGATTCGCGGGTTTTTAAGACTGGTGATTTCGAGTGGCATTGGACGTATATCTACTTACGAAATTAATTATTATTCCTAATTTTACCCCATGCAACTCCTCTCCCCGCTTCACTGGAAAGATTATGAGCTGATTGATTCAGGCGATTTTGAAAAACTGGAAAAGTTTGGAGAATATATTTTAATCCGACCAGAACCACAGGCCATCTGGAAAAAGAAATTAAAAAATGAAGAGTGGCATAGCATGGCTCATGCACGTTTTGTGCGAGACAGCAGCAAATCACGCCAGCGCACCGGAGCTAACGACGGATGGAAATTTTCTAAAAAAGTAAAAGATTTTTGGTGGATTAATTACGATTACAACGGAAAAAAATTCAAACTGAAATTAACGTTTACTTCTTTTGGTCACATTGGGGTTTTTCCAGAACAAGCCAATAACTGGGATTTTATTACTGATACAATTACTGATTGGAATAAACCCACTTCTGTATTAAATCTATTTGCTTATACAGGTGGCGCATCCCTTGCTGCAAAAGCTGCCGGTGCTGATGTAACACATGTGGATGCTGTCAAAAATATGATCAACTGGGGACGTGAAAACGAAACTGAAAGCAAATTATCGAACATTCGCTGGATTGTTGAGGATGCATTAAAATTTGTGAAGCGTGAAGTTAAACGTGGTAAAAAATACAACGGAATTATTTTAGATCCTCCCGCTTATGGCCGCGGACCCGATGGTGAAAAATGGGTGTTGGAAGAAGGACTTACCGAGCTTATGGAACAGTGCAGTTTGCTGCTTGCACCTCAACAACGGTTTTTAGTTTTGAATTTATATTCGATGGGATTGTCTGCAGTTGTATCCGCAAATCTGGCTGAACAATTTTTCAAACCAAACAAAATGGAATACGGAGAATTTTTTCTTCAAAGCCGCACTGAACAAAAATTGCCACTTGGAACTTTTTTGAGATTTGCTGATTAAGAAATTGATATTCTCATCAAATCCTTCATTCTACTTCTTAGGACAACCGCCGCAAAACTTACCTTTCTTTTTGTATTTCTTGCAACAGCTTTTTTTGCCGTCTTCCGTTCCTATTGAACATGCACACACCGTCTTCTCAAATGAAAGAGGGACTAATTGAAATGTGTTTGTTGGCTTCATTGAAGCAAATATAGTTATTTATAATCATTCTAAACAATACCGTAAAAATGGTATTATACAGGTTTCATCTCAGCACTATTGATTTTACATGGAATATAAACCTTACAAGATGCAAATGAACATTGAAACGAACAATTACAAAATGACTTTTCACAGAATTTGAATGGACTTTTGTTTCATTCCTTTAGAAAATAGAGCTGAACGAATTTTTCTTTTTTTGATTAAAGAAAAAAGATTAATGCTATAATAAAGATTAGAATGATCACCAAGTATTGCCAAATATCAGCAAAAAAGGGAATGTATTTGTTTACCGCTCCAATAATCTTTTTCATAACTCAATACTCACACTCACACTGAATTTAAGCGTACATTTCTTCTACCTGTGCCTGAATTTTTTCATCGGCCAGATAATCATCGTAGCTCATCAATTTGTCGGTATAACCATTTGGTGTAAGTTCAATGATTCGGTTTGCTACCGTTTGTACAAACTCATGATCATGTGATGTGAAAAGAATTGTTCCAGGAAACTTAATCAGCGCATTGTTGAATGCCGTGATGGATTCAAGATCCAAATGGTTGGTAGGTTCATCCAGTATCAAAAGATTTCCTTTTCCAAACATCATGCGTGAGATCATACAACGTACTTTCTCACCTCCGGATAATACTTGAGAGCTCTTTAATGCTTCTTCACCTGAGAATAACATACGCCCTAAAAATCCACGCAGATAAACTTCTTCTTTCTCTTCATCTGTTACAGCATACTGTCGCAACCATTCAACCAGTGTTAATTTACTTTTGAAGTAAGCCGAGTTATCATTTGGAAGATAAGTAGGTTTTATTGTAGATCCGTAATGAAAGTTCCCTGAATCTGGTTGTTTTTCTCCCATCAGAATCTGAAACAGATTGGTCATTGCCATACTGTTTTTAGAAATGAAAGCAATTTTATCCCCCTTATTCACATTGAGGTAAAAATCTTTAAACAGTGTTTCACCATCCACTGATTTTGTCAGTTTTTCAATATGCAAAATCTGATCACCCGCTTCCCGTTCCTGCTCATAAATAATTCCCGGATATTTTCTGCTGGATGCTTTGAGCTCTTCAATTGGAAGTTTATCAAGTAATTTTCTTCTGCTGGTTGCCTGTTTGGATTTGGACGCGTTAGCGCTGAATCGCGCAATAAATTCCTGCAGTTCTTTCCTCTTCTCTTCCAGTTTTTTGTTTTTATCCCCTTGTTGTTTCAAAACCAGCTGAGACGATTGATACCAGAACATGTAATTACCTGTGAACAGATTTATTTTACCGTAATCAATATCGCAGATGTGTGTACAGACAGTATCCAAAAAGTGACGGTCGTGAGATACTACAATCACAGTATTTTTAAAATCAAGCAAAAAATCTTCCAGCCAGGAGATGGTTTTAATATCCAAATCGTTGGTTGGCTCATCGAGAACCAGAATATCCGGATTACCAAATAAAGCCTGAGCAAGCAATACTCTTACTTTAAGATCTGACGGGATATCCTGCATCAGCGTATAATGCACATCTTCTTTAATTCCAAGATTACTTAAAAGTGAAGCAGCATCTGTCTCAGCATTCCAGCCGTCCATTTCAGCAAACTCCGCTTCCAGCTCTGAAGCGCGCAATCCATCTGCTTCAGTGAAATCAGGTTTAGCATAAATAGCTTCTTTTTCACTGATAATTTTCCAAAGTGAGCTGTGCCCCATCATCACCGTATTTAATACCGAGAAGTTGTCAAACTCATGGTGATTTTGCTTAAGAACAGCCATTCGTTTGCCCGGCTCTACAAAAACCTGACCGGTATTTCCTTCTATTTCTCCAATGAGAATTTTCAGAAAAGTTGATTTACCAGCTCCGTTTGCACCAATAACACCATAACAGTTACCCTGCACAAATTTCAGATTGACATCTTCAAAAAGAACTTTTTTACCGTAAGCGAGAGATAAATTACTAACCTGAATCATTGATTTTATTGTATTTGGAGGCGCAAAGTTACGGCGTTAACAGGCAAAAAAACATCTTTTGTTGTAAAAAAATTTTGTTTTATAGAAATCTGGTATATATTTGCACCATTAATTAATTAATTATTTAAGTAAGAAAAACCAAGTTATGAAATTAAGAACTTTATTAGTAGGAGCAGTAGCAGGATTGTTGTTGACTGCTTGCGGTGGAGGTTCAACTCCAAAAGATGTTACTGAGGCTTTCGTAAAAGCTTTAGCTGACGGAAAATGCGACGAAGCAAAAGGAATGGCTGTTGAAACTGCATCAGAAAACGTACAAGGATCAATCGATGCTGGTTGTACTTCATATGCAACTGAAATCGTTTCTACTGAGTGCACAGAGTCAGGTGAAACTGCAAACTGTACTTGCAAAGAAAAAAGAGATGGTATGGAAATGACTTTCAAATACGATCTTAAAAAAGTAGATGGTGCTTGGAAAGTTTCTAACTACCAGAAAGATCTTGGAATGGAAATGTAATTTTCCATCCTTTGGATTTCAAAAAACCCGTCTCGGCATTGCTCAGACGGGTTTTTTGTTTAATTGAACAGCATTTATGAAAATACATTTTTTAATTCCCGCACTTCTTTGCACTACTTTAGTTCTCTTTGGTTGTGGAGGAGATCAAACAGGTGACGACTCTGAAACACAAGAATACGTTCATATTCCGCCTTCCATACCTGATTCAGTTTATGCTCATCTGCAACCCGGTGATATCGTCATCAGAAAAGGTAATGGACCATTATCAGCACACATCATGGTGAATACCAAAGAAGATTATTCTCATTGCGGTATCATTGTTAAAGAAGGTGAAGAATGGAAAGTTATTCATACCATTGGCGGAACCGCCAGCGAAGACGCAGTTGATGGTGTACAGAAAATGGATTTGGTGGAGTTCGTAAAACATGGAGCAGACTCTATGGTATTTATTTGCCGGCCGGTGTTTGCCGATTCGCTGGATATTAAAATTCCTGAACGAGCTTATCATTATCTTGAAATGGCTATTCCTTTTGATCACGCGTTTAGTTTATTCACGCCTGAAAAATTGTATTGTTCAGAATTGCTTTTTTACATTTTTAAAGAAGTTAACAACGGTGAAAATGTTTTTGAGGTAAAGAAACAGCATAAATCATACATGCTGATGTTCTCAACTTTTTTCAATAAAGAAAAATTCATTCCGATATTTCACCTGAGAGAAGATAACCGCACACCAGGTTGGTCAGGCTGGAAAATCAATGACGCTATTTCACCGGTAAGTGATACCCTGCAAACCACCGGTGTGGAGTAAAACTATCGTTTCACCCTTTTTGAATTTGCCTGATTTTAAATCTCTGTTGAAGGCGTATGCCATTTTTCCGGTGTAAACCTGATCAAGCTGAATTGAATGTTGTGTTGCGAAGAGGCGGATAAATTCAATCAATTCTTCATTGTATTTGCCATATCCTCCAAAATGACAATCTTCAATCACTTCAATTCGATCCAATAACATTTCGACCTCTGCTTCGTCCAATACGGAATAATAAAGCAGATTCTGAATTTCATTTTTTAGATAATTTTCTCCTTTGAGTGAAGAAACTGCGTGAATTTTTGAAGTGGTTGATCCCACCAATAATAAACCAGCCGCCGTTGTTCCCGTTCCTGCGGCGGTGTAAATATGATCAGGAGTAAAAGACAACTCTGAAATAATTTCAGATACACCAAAAACGCCAAGGTGATTTGCCCCTCCTTCTGGAATTATGAAAACATTACCAAATCTGTTTCTCAATTCCTCATGATACATTCTTTCATATCGCTGCTCATATTCTTCTCTGGAAATAAAAATCAATTTCATTCCATCTTGATGTGCTTTTATCAACGTATGATTACTGGTTTCATTTAATTCATCTCCGCGAATAATTCCAATGGTTGGTATATCAGACAATCTTGTAAGAGCCGCTGTGGCGGCAATGTGGTTTGAATAAGCGCCGCCAAAAGTCAAAATAGCGTCATATTTTCCCTGATGAAATTTGTCGATGTTGAATTTAAGTTTTCTCCACTTATTTCCAGAAACTTCAGTATCAATCAGATCATCTCTTTTTATGTAAACATCAACGCCTGCATCTGTAAACAGATTATCATACAATTGCTGCAGCGGAGATGGTATCTGGAAATTTTTATTCAGAAAACAAACATTGGATTCAACTGCCGGAAGGTGTATACATGGTTATTCCGTGTCTCAGATAATTTTCTTTCATAACTGAAAAAAACTTTGCGGCATCACACACCAGTGTTTCAGCTTCACCGATTTTTGCTTTTGACATTGCGCCTTCTTTCATGAACATCGGAATAAGATCATCACATTTTCTTTTCTTTGAAAAAACAGGATTGTGGACTTTTGTTTTCACCGGATATTTTTTTCCATCTTCTCCAATAATGGTCACTTCAAAAATATCATCCGCATAAACAGGATACTTAAAATCAACTGCATCTTCAAGTGTGTGGAGATTAGTACCGGCGTTTGAAAGCGTAACACCCACATAGAGAATTTTACCGCCTTTTTCAGCTATTTTTTGAAACGGACTTTTTTCATTGTACGGCGTGAGCTGACCGAAATGTTCACTTAAAAAATAATCTGCGAGTGCTCCTTTTGCTGAAACGGGTTCAGTTGGATGCCAGCTGCGTTTGACACCAGGTAGCGTTCTGAAATATTCCGTGATTTTTCCTGTTTTTGATGGCGTATTTAGAACATCAAACTCTTTATTTTTCTGAATATAATCAAACTGAAAAACGGCGTTAGGAGATGTAGGCATCAGCAGCGTTCCTTCCTCCCCTATTACAGCAAATAAAGCATCTACAAAGGTTTTTGGTCCATCCGTCAAATGCCCGATTTTACTCAGCGAAGAATGCACCAAAACATGATCTCCTTTTTTGAGGCCTGCTTTGATAAAATCCTCTTCCAGTTTTTTGTGAGAAATACTCTGTCCGCTTTCAGACATGTCATTCAATGCTTTGTTGCGCGCTCTTTTTTTTCTACGCCGGTTCCACTCCAGCAGAAAATCCGGAGTGAGATTTCGAGCTACGTCTTTCAGACTCATTTGCTGACAAACTTATATGTGATGGTTCCGGTTTGCACTGCCGGCGCAGATGAACTATAATTGAATCTTGAGCGTTTTGCGTATTTGATTGATTGGGTGATCATACATTCTGTTGCATTGGAAGATGAGCCCGGTAAATAAGTTACGTCTTTAACATCACCGTTTTTATCTACTTTAATTTCAAGCACAACTGTTCCGGCCGTATTACATGTGTAGCCCGGTTTTTCCAGAGCGTGAGCTTTTCTGTCTTTCAGATTGAAAGAAGCCATAACGTCTCCAGCAAACGAATTACTTCCCTGCGTATCTATGGATTTATCCGGATTATTCAGGTTTTGTTTGTTAATCTTATCTTTTTCTGATTGTATATCCAATGATGATTTTTCATTTGTTTTATTACTGCCATCACCATGTGTACTCTCCCACTCTTTGTAATATTGTTGTTCTAATGCTTTCGCGTCTGTCATCACTTTTTCATCCATTTCCTGGGTGGAATAATTTTCAAACGACTTGTCACGGGAATCATTCTGATCACTGGTCACGTTATAAACAGGCTGATCAGGATTCTGCTCAGCGGGTTTATTCATTTCCAAAATCTTCATCATTTCAGGATCAAGCGGAATATCATCCAAGGGAATGTTCATTTCAACCTGCTCTTCCTGAAAGGCAAACGGGCGTTTAACGGTAACAAAATTAGCGTAGATAAATACACCGACATGGAACAGCACTGTTCCGATGATAGCAAATTTGTATTTCTCTATAAAATCCAATACCATTATTGGTCTTCTTTTCTAAGCAAACGTTGTTGTTTCAGGTCAAAATAATTCATTTCTCCCCCACCTTCTATCAGTACGATTTTGTCTGAAATAGGTTCAATATTAATATACACAAAGTTAAGCAAAGTATCTCCCTGTATGTTCATTAAGCCAAAATTACCGCGACTTTTAGCAAGAATGAGGGTGTCATTGATGAATGACATTTCTTCATAAAACGGCTGAATTATGTATTGACCGCTCTTGTTAACCAATCCATAAAACGGATCAGCCATGACAATTGCCGCAGCACCATTGAACGAATTGGCAAAAGAAAAATTGTAAGGAATGACCTGGTTTCCGGTTGAATTGATAAAACCCCATTTACCTGCTTTTGACGCCGCAATGATGGAACTGTAATCTCCTATATTTTCTTTGGGCTGCGCGAACAACTTTTTTCCGGTAGTATCAATCAAATTGTATTTTCCATCAACATAAATTTTAGCGTAACCATTTTTATATTCTGCAAGTTGTCTGTATTCAGAATAAACAGGAATCCAGTTCGGCAAAACAGAAATCCCTTGTCTGCTCACGTAGTTGAACGTTCCGCTTTTTTCAACAAGCGCGCGGTTATTTTTCATGTCACCGATATAATCAAATTCAAAATGCAAAATTGTATCGCCGGAAACATGAATCATACCCCAGAAATCATTGAGTTTGGCCAGATATATATCTTTTTCATATTGTTTTAATTCTTCATATTTCATAGGAATGTATGTTGTTCCAAAAGCATCAATTAATCCAAAAAATTCATTCTGACTCACAACTGCCTTACCCTCTTCAAAATCATATGCATCGGTATATTTTGGAGGAATCCTTTCAATTCCTTTTGAATCAAAATAACCGTATAGACTATCTTTCAAAAAATAGGCAAGTCCGCCTCTCAGATTCCCCAGATCTTCAAAACGCGGAGAAATTATGAACTCACCATTTCTGTTTATCATCCCGAGTTTTTCATGATATTCTACAACGGCATGTCCTTCATTAAAATCAAGCGCGTCATCAAAAACAGGTTGTATAATTATTTTACCGGACTTGTTGATATAACCATATTTTCCATTCATTTTGATAACTGCCAACCCTTCCTGAAAATCCTCGGCATCTTCAAACTCAGGGTTAATTCTGACTTCTCCAAACTCATCTATAAAACCCCATTTGTCTTTTGATTTAAAAGGATAAAAAAGGGTATTTGCCAGTTTCATTTCCTGTTCAAGCTCCTGGACAAAAGGATAATCCGGAAACTCATTGATAAATTCAGTCATGCTTTCTTCAGAATAACTGGTAGTCTGAACGTGTGCATTCAGAAGTTTTTTCCATGCTGCACCAACGTTATGATTTTGCGGGCAATCCTCAATAAACTTTTCAAAGGACTGAACAGTTCCGGTTTGTGTATAGATTTCGAAAATTTTATCTTCTGCATCGGTGCGATACGGACTTTCTGGATATTTTCTTACAAAATCTATATAACTGATCAGGGTGTTGGATGAGGTAGACTCCAGATAAAGTGTCTGCTGATATCTGGCATTTGCCTGATTAGAAAAAACAGATGTTGGATACGTTTCAATAAACGTCAGATAACTCTCACTCAGATTTTTATTTCCTGCAATTTCAAACGCCAGACTGTCTCTGATAAAAGAAGCACTGTCAACGCGCGTACTCCAATAATTTTGCTGAATAAAATTTTCCATGGCTTCAACATTGTTCTGTTTTACCGCACGATTAAATAAAACGCCTGATACCAATTCGCGCTGATGCTGCAGTGAAACCTGATCTACACCATAGAGCTGAAATTCGAGTTTCTGTTTATCTTCAAGCAACGGAAATTTTTCATTGGCAATGACAATGTACTTGTATGCTGAGTCAATATTGTGAAATGGATTATCAGCCCGATAGTAAATTAAACTCAAACCGAATGAAGCAGGAACAATTTTCTTCTTCAATGATTTTTCAAAAAGTCTTTTTGCCTCAAAATAGTTGTAAATCTCAAGCGCCTGATAGCCTTTTTTGATTTTATCAGCTCCTGCATTCAAAGCACAAGTCAGAAACAATATGAATAATATAACCCGCATCTGCTTATACAAAAATAGAAGAAACACTTGTTTCAAGCTGAATAAAATTGCCTGTTCATCATTATTTTCTGCAAATATCCTGCCTGAACAAAACAAATAAAATGAAGCATGACTAAAATCTGGTATGATAACAAGCAAATACAAAAACGCCGGAACCTGCACAAGTAGGGCAATGTGAACATCTGTCAGACAACCCTTTGCAGACAAATTCCAACTTTATTTGAGCGTTCACAATAAAAACCAAATAAACCAGTTATAGTATAACCCTAATACTTGTAAATTTGCAACTTTTATAAAAGGCCTTAATGGTTAAAATTGCTGACCGGATACTATTTTACCTGATTCTGAAACCTGTTTCATATCTTCCTCTGGGTTTCCTCTATGGTATCTCATCAGTAATGGCTTTCCTCACGTATCATCTTGTCAGATATCGCCGCAAGGTTGTGAGAAAGAATCTGGTAGCTGCCTTTCCGGACAAATCAACAACTGAAATTAAAGAAATTGAAAAAGGTTTTTACCGCCATTTCTGTGATTTCATTATTGAAAGCATCAAAGCAGTCAGTATTTCAGATAAACAACTGGCTAAAAGAACCTCTATAAAAAATCCCGAGTTAATTGAAAAATTATATGCCCAGGGTAAAGATATCATTGTAACCTGCGGACACTACAATAACTGGGAATTTTACGCATTGACGTTACCAAAACAGGTAAAGTATAAAACCTATTCTGTTTATCAGCCACTCAAAAATACATTTTACGATAAATTGCTTTATAATTCCAGAGTGAGAAACGGAATGTCGCTGATCAAAACGCGGGACCTTCTCCCCTTCTTCTCTCAGCAAAAAAATGAACGGCGCATGGTGATCATCGTTAATGATCAATCACCGTCAAATTTAAAATCAGCCCATTGGAATACATTTCTGAATCAGCCAACAGGCTGGAATGTCGGTCCTGAGAAACTGGCTAAAAAATATGATTACGTTGTTCTATTTGGTTTTTCTAAAAGAATCAGACGTGGTTATTATGAAGTGGAATTCACAGTGATCACAGAAAATCCAGTTGCAATGCCTGACGGCGCAATAACCAATACCTACAGCAAAATACTGGAAGAACTGATAAATTCAAATCCCCGTTTCTGGCTTTGGTCACATAAACGATGGAAACATCCTCAACCGCTCAAGCAGGAAAAACCAGTATCCGTTAGTCAGCAAATCGCATCATGAGTGCTGTTCCTTTAGCAGAACGAATGCGGCCACAGTCGCTGAACGACTATATTGGTCAGCAGACAATTCTTGGCGAAAATTCCGGCCTCAGAAAAGCAATTCAGTCCGGAAATATTCCTTCCATGATTTTTTGGGGACCACCGGGAGTTGGAAAAACGACGCTTGCACAAATTATTGCCCAGTCAGTCAAAAGACCTTTTTATGCATTAAGCGCAATCAATTCGGGTGTGAAAGATATCCGTGAGATTATTGAAAAAGTTAGTACTGGTGGCTTGTTTGGAAACGCCAATGCCATTCTATTCATAGATGAAATCCATCGATTCAGCAAATCACAACAAGACTCATTATTAGGCGCAGTTGAAAAAGGAATCATTACACTCATTGGTGCAACAACTGAAAATCCTTCTTTTGAAGTAATCTCGGCGTTGCTATCAAGATGCCAGGTTTATACCTTGCAGCACCACTCAAAAGATGAATTAATTTTTCTGATGAATCGCGCAATCGAAAAAGACGCAATTCTAAAACAGAAGAAAATCGAACTTGTTGAAACATCTTCTTTACTTCAGATATCAGGCGGTGATGCACGCAAACTGTTGAACGCGCTGGAAATGGTTGTGATGCAAAATCCTGTCGATCACATTGTAATCACAAATGATCTGGTCAATCAGACACTGCAGGAAAATTTGCCCAATTATGATAAAAACGGAGAAATGCATTACGACATTATTTCCGCTTTCATCAAATCTGTGAGAGGCAGTGATCCCAATGCTGCAATTTACTGGCTTGCCCGAATGATTGAAGGCGGCGAAGATCCGAAATTCATTGCACGCCGTTTGGTGATTCTTGCAGCTGAAGACATTGGTCTGGCAAATCCAAACGGAATAATTATGGCTAATGCAGCATTTAATGCCATTGACGTGATTGGCTGGCCAGAAGGAAGAATTGTACTTGCTCAATGTGTTATTTACCTGGCTACTTCACCAAAAGGAAACGCTGCTTATATGGCAATCAATAAAGCACAGGATCTGGTGAGAAAAACAGCTAATCTGCCTGTTCCGCTTCCATTGCGCAACGCACCAACAAAACTGATGAAGGAGCTTGGTTATGGTGAAGAGTATAAATATTCTCATAACTACACCAATAATTTTGTGAATCAGGAATTCATGCCTGACGAAATTTCAGGAACCAATTTCTTTGAACACGGAAGTTCTACACGAGAAAAAGAAATATGGGATACCATTCGTAATCTGTGGGGAGATAAGTATCAGTGAAGAGTTTGGATAGAGGATGAAGCGTGTAGGATAAATTATATAGTAGATATTTAGTTGGAATTTGGTTTTTGTAAAATGTAATTAATCAACTCTGAGCAAATATCAAGCCTCACATTATGCAAATCTTCCGTTACTAAATCCTATTTCCTTTATCCTAAATCCTTAAATTTACACCGTGATCAAGACAGATTTTCTCATTATTGGCTCCGGAATTGCAGGATTAACTTATGCAATAAAAGTTGCAAAGGCGAATCCTGACAAATCCATAACCATTATCACCAAAGCAGATAAAGGGGAATCAAATACCAAATACGCCCAGGGCGGAATTGCAGCGGTGCTGGATGAACATGACAGTTTTGAGAATCATATTGAAGACACGCTTCGGGCAGGTGATTACATCAACGATAAAGAAGTGGTAAAACGTGTTGTTGAAGAAGCTCCGGAACGATTAAATGAAATCATATCATGGGGTACCCGATTCGATAAAGACAAAAGCGGAGAATATGATCTGGGAAAAGAAGGAGGACATTCATTAAATCGCATTCTGCATCACAAAGACATTACCGGGTTTGAAATTGAAAGAGCGCTGCTCGAAAAAATTGCCGAATGCAGAAATATTGACGTACTGCAACATCACTTTGCCATTGATTTGATTACGGATCACCATTTAGGAAAACTTGTTACTCGCCGCACAGAAAACTCGTGTTACGGTGCGTACACATTGAACAGTAAAAAAAATGTGATCGAACGTGTACTCTCCAAAATTACTATGTTGTGTTCAGGCGGAGCAGGTCAGGTTTACAGCCATACAACAAATCCAATAATAGCCACTGGCGATGGAATTGCCATGGCACACCGGGCCAAAGCGTTAGTAAGTGATATGGAGTTTATTCAATTTCACCCGACAGCGCTTTATGAACCTGGCAAAAGCCCTTCATTTTTGATTTCTGAAGCGGTGAGAGGATTTGGTGCTTTCATTCGCAATAAAAGAGGTGAACGATTTGTTTTAAAGTCAGATGAACGGGGAGAATTGGCGTCAAGAGATATTGTGTCAAAAGCCATTGACAAAGAATTGAAAGTGACCGGAGAAAATTGTGTGTATTTGGATTGTACTCATTTGGAGCACGAAGAATTTTACAACCATTTTCCCAATATTTCAGAGTATTGTAAAAAAACAGGAATTGATTATCGGAAAGATTGGATTCCGATTGTACCGGCTGCGCATTACACGTGTGGAGGCATCAATGTAAACATGAATTCACAGACGAGCATCACCAACCTGTATGCCTGCGGAGAATGTTCGAGAACAGGTTTGCATGGTGCAAACAGGCTGGCGTCTAACTCGCTGCTGGAAGCACTGGTATTCGCACATCACGCCGCTGAAGATGTCTCTTCAAAAATAAATACGATTGCTTTCAACGATAAAATTCCACAATGGAATGCTGAGGGAACAACTGATCCGGATGAGTTGATTCTGATCACTCACTCCAGAAAAGAACTTCAGACAATCATGTCAGATTATGTAGCCATAGTCAGATCCAATGTAAGATTGAAGCGTGCATTGAGTCGTTTGAAAATTCATTATGAAGAAACAGAAGAACTTTATAAGTCGACTAAAATTTCTCCACAGCTTTGTGAATTAAGAAATCTTATCACCATTGCATACCTGATTGTTACTCAATCAATGATCCGCTCAGAGAATAAAGGTGCATTTTATAATGTTGATCTTAATTAAACCATGAATTTCTTTTATCTTCTTATAATTTTTCATTTTGGATTTTTAATTCATTGCCGAGCGCAAGAAAGCATTGGACCATGGCTCAATGACATTCAGTTTAGTCCGGAAAAATTTATCGTTACTGACAGAACCTATAACTTGGTTCCTTTTGATAGTTCCGGATTTTATTTTTCATATGTTTCTTCAGATGAAAATGATTTAATGTGCGAGGGAAAAGTATTTCACACAGGCAAGAAATCTTCGATATTAATTATTTCAGCAAAAGAAGAAGACGAACAATGCTATCAATATAATACAACGTGTTTTCAACGCAACTCATATACCGGTGAAATTCAGGAAATATCCATCGATGTAATTTTTGAAGATGAAAATAAATACCTGATGAATGAAGCCAGCTCGGCACTCGTTATGAAAGTGATAGAAAAGTACCTGCCTGAAATTCGAAACAACTATCTGGGCAATGAAGCAGGTTTTTCAGATGTTTATCAAGAATTTTATGATCTCAGAATTATTTTATCAGGAAAAGAAAATGAACTGGGAACCACACTTACGGTATGTGATTATATTCCCACAAACGCAGTTGGAATCGACTCAACCGACTGGTCAATCATTACGAATGCAGCTGAAATCAATCTATTCCGGTTTTCCAGGTCAACGTCGACATTTATTCGGAAATAGAGGTTTTGAATTTCAGGAATATTTTCGAAGCTGTAACAAAACGAACTGCACGTCCGTCATTTATATATATTTGAACAACAAATTATAAGACATGATCAAAGCATCCAATCTGTTTAAGGAATTTAAACTTTCCAAAAAACAAAAACAGGAAAACGGAACCAGTGAAGAAGTTTACCGAGCTGTGAACGATGTTTCTTTTGAATGTAAGCCAGGAAGAATTTTTTCACTTCTTGGTCCTAATGGCGCCGGAAAAACCACCACACTGCGAATGCTGTCAACGATGGTAGTTCCAACGCGTGGAACCATTGAAATCTGCGGAATTGACATTGCTAAAAATCCGAATGAAGCAAGAAAAAAAATCGGATTTCTTACCGGTTCAACAGGACTATATGAAAGACTTACCCCGGATGAAGTACTCAAATATTTTGCTGATTTGCATGATGTTTCTAAAGAAGAATTTGAAAAAAGAAAAGAACATTATTATTCGTTGATGAACATGCATGATTTCCGTTCTAAAAAAATCGGACAGCTTTCAACCGGGATGAAACAGAAAGTTTCCATTGCCCGCACGATGATTCACAACCCCGACGTAGTTGTTTTTGATGAACCAACATCCGGACTCGATGTAATTACTTCTGAAAATATTATTACGTTGATTCGAAATTGCAAAGAGGAAAAAAAGACGGTAATTTTTTCTTCTCACATCATGACTGAAGTGGATTTGCTGTGTGATGATCTGGTAATTATCAACAAGGGGAAAGTGGTTTTTGAAGGCTCCATGGAACAATTCAGAACAGGTATGAAATCTGAAACACTCACCGGAGAATTTATTCGCATCATTAATGAATCTAACTAATTGATAAAAAAATAGTTCATGAAAAAAATTCTGATTATCGCTAAAAAAGAATTCCTCGACATGTTCAGAGACAGACGAACAATGATCAGGATGATCCTTATTCCGCTGCTGATTTTTCCATTGATCATGAATGTGGTAACACGCATTCAGTCATCCGTTTCAGAGAAACAGGCTGCAGAAAAATTAACTGTTGGATTTATACAATCTCAAGAGAGTATTCCTGCGATTAAGCGAATGAGTCAAGAACCAAATTTTGAATTTACGTCCTATACAGATACAACGCAACTACGAAAAGACGTGGTTGCGAAAAAAATAAATTTAGGATTAATTTTTTCACCAACTTATTTAACCGATTATACATCAGGCAAAACAGCACAATATTCCGTAATTTTTCGAGGAGCTGATTTTGAAGAATACGAGCGCTTACAAAAATTGCTACAGCGCGAGGACTCTTTAATTGTTGATAGCCGGATGCAAGAATTAGGTAAATCTTATTCGTTTTTGGCACCAACAAAAGCGAATGAAATTAACGTCTCCTCCATCAAAGAAATTCTTGCCAAATACGCAGGCGGCATGCTTCCATATATTTTCATGGCATTTTTATTTATGGGTTGTATGTTACCTGCCATTGATCTTTTTGCTGGTGAAAAAGAACGCGGAACTATTGAAACATTGCTGACTTCACCGGTTAACCGTGCGCAAATACTAATTGGCAAACTGATTGTGGTGACTTCGATCGGACTTATGTCTGCTACCATTGCGCTTATAGGATTATTCATCAGTTTAAATATGCTTCAGGCAGACAGCGAAATGATGACGGCTATCAATTCCATTTTAAGTCCTACTTTAATTGCAACACTTTACATTTTACTAATTCCGCTTGCATTTTTCTTTGCTGGTGTGATGATACCTATTTCAGTTTATTCGCGTTCATTCAAAGAAGCGCAGAGTATACTGACACCTTTGAACATAATTATGGTTTTGCCCGCCATGGCTGGATTTTTTCCAGGTGTTGAGTTAGATTATTTCACGGCGTTTATTCCCATTGTGAACGTGGTGCTTGCAACAAAAGCAATCATGGCAGGAAATGCGGATTTCGTTCTAATTGCCATCACGTTTATCAGCCTCATTGTTCTGGCTACAATTTCCATTTGGATTGCTTTCAGGCAATTTGGAAAGGAATCAACAATTTTGAGATAGGTTGAAGATTTTTGTAACGTATATACGCAGTTATTTTCAGGCAGATTTTAAATGGGCGCCCCATTTGATTGCGCTTTTGTTTCTGACTGTTACGATATTTTTAAATTACTATTTTGACTGGTATGATGCGATTCAGGCACAGTACAAAAGCTCTCCGGTTTATATCTTGATTTTATTCCTGTTCTATTCTTTTGCTTTTTATTCAGGTGTATTTATTCTCTCCATTTTTAAAAAAGAAAATAAACCCATTCTGAACAAAAAATTTATCCTGTTTTCTGCAGCCGGATTTATTTTTCTTGCCCTTGACAACAGCTATTATTTTTTGGAAATAGTGAAAAAGCAATTATCAGTCAATCCTTTTTTGCATGATTGGCAAAGATCACTTGTGAGCAATCTTTCTTGTTTTGTAACAGTGATTGTGCCACTTTACATCATCTACTTTAGCGTTCCCTGGTTCAAAAAAGAATTGTTTGGATTCAGACTCAATGGTGCACGGGTTCTAAATTATTTATGGCTGATTTTATTTATGATTCCGTTGATCTGGATAGCATCACTCAGACCAGATTTTCTGGAAACATACCCCACGTATAACGACAATTTTGAATATCGGTTATTAGGAACTGAACAATGGATCACTGCTGGAATTTATGAGTTGACGTATGGGTTTGACTTTATTTCAGTTGAATTATTCTTCAGAGGTTTCTTAATAGTTGGTTTGTCAAGATTTGTTGGAAAGGATGTGCTTATTCCCATGGTTATGGTTTATGCATTTTTACATTTTGGAAAACCCGCAGGTGAAACGATCAGTTCTATTTTTGGGGGATACATTTTAGGCGTACTCGCATTTCAATCCAGAAACATTTTTGGCGGTTTGATTGCACATCTGGGAGTTGCGTGGGGTATGGAATATTTTGCATGGTTGCAATTATAGATTTGTTGAAAACTTCCCACCAACGTCAATGCCCTGTTTTCGAGCTCTGACAGACATGTTATTTTCACCTTAACATTTCTTCACAACAAAAATTTTGACACTGCCTGATGCCTGACCTAATTTTGCGCCATGAAAATTTTTGCCCTTACCTCCATTTTTTTACTCAGCTCATTTTTTTGTTTTTCGAATGAGAGCGACACTGTAATCGTAAATTTTGACGTGCGTGACAGTATAGTTACATACGCCACCGAATTTATTGGCACTCCCTATAAATGGGGTGGAGAATCAACATCGGGTTTTGATTGTTCTGGTTTTGTACTTTACGTTTTTAAAAAATTCGGCTACAGATTGCCACATTCCAGCGCCGCCATGGGAAATCTTGGAACAGTAAAAGAGAAAGAATGCGCAGAATCCGGCGACATCATACTTTTCAAAGGAACACAAAGCACATCAATCGGTCATGTCGGTATTGTTTATGAAAATGCCGGAGAATTAATTTTTATTCATTCTTCGTCTTATAAAGGCGGTGGAGTAAAGATCTCAAAATTGTCTGACGGCTATTATACTCAGCGTTTTGTAAAGATTGTTGACGTACTGTCTTAAACAAAATGTAACTTTTATCCACACTCACTTGTTATAGAGCATACTTGAACTGGGCAATAATTCTGCCCGTTTTTCGTAATTTTGGCATGCTCCTTACAATGAGACTTACTCTGATCAGCTTTTTATTTGTCTTAACCGGCTGGAATTCTTTCAGCCAGCAGGGGAAAAACTATCCGGCATTTGACCATAAAAAATTTCATTTTGGATTTGCTCTGGGAGTCAATACGGCTGATTTTCGCTATACACTGAATATTGACTCAACCGGACATGACTCCCTGACCGGAATTCAGATTCAAAAAAGACCTGGATTTAATCTTGGCATTATTTCATCATGGAATATACATGAAACATTATCGTTGAGATTTGTTCCTTCACTCAGTTTTCAAACAAGGTATTTTGAATATTCTTATTTAAAAAAAGGAGAACCCAAAACCAAATCTACACATATTGAATCTACAACGCTTGATTTTCCATTGATGCTTAAATTAAGGACAAAGCGCCTTGGAAATTTTGCGGCTTATGCCCTTACCGGATTTCAGTACAGTCTTGACCTGGCTTCTCAAAAAGATGTGGATCAGTCTTTAGGTGACCCTATTGTAAAAATGCAGCAACATGATTTCGCCTATCAGGTTGGTGGTGGATTCGATTTCTGGATGCCCTATTTCAAATTCGCAGTTGAATTGAAATTATCAAACGGAATAAAAAATGTGATCATTCAGGATAATACATTTTTTATGGATCCATTGTCTTCACTCAAAACAAAAGTCTGGTGGTTTTCAATAACGTTTGAAGGATAATTCAGGAACTGTTTGCCTTTGTGTTTTCTTTTTGTATTCTTTCTAAATTCGCAATGTGATTTTTCAGGCAGATATTCGCATTCCGTATCAGTTCATTCATGATGAACCTTATATTCAATCAGCCTTTGCAGTGCATCTGGGAATTAAAGTTTCAGAAATAACGCATATTGAAATTAAAAAAAGATCACTGGATGCGCGCAAAAAAAATATCCTTTACAATCTTAGAGCTGATGTCTATGTCGCTGAAAAATTTGAGGAGAAAAAACAATTTTATTTTCCTTCAGTAGTAAATCCGGAAAAAGAAATTGTCATTATTGGATGCGGACCAGCGGGCATGTTTGCGGCACTACGAGCCATTGAACTGGGATTAAAGCCAATCATTTTTGAGCGTGGTAAAGACGTCCGTTCCAGACGAAGAGATTTGGCAAAAATTCATAAAGAACATATTGTTAATCCTGATTCAAATTATTGTTTTGGTGAAGGCGGAGCGGGTACATTTTCAGACGGAAAATTATACACCCGTTCCAAAAAAAGAGGAAATACCCAAAAAGCACTGGAGTGGTTTGTCCATTTTGGAGCTGATAAAGATATTCTTGTAAATGCACACCCGCACATTGGCACAAACCGATTACCGGCCATTATTCAAGCCATGCGTGAAGCAATCATTCAGCAAGGTGGTGAAGTTAACTTTAACTCCAGATTAACCAATCTGAAAGTAGAAGAAAACCAAATCAAAGCAATTCAAATAAATAATTCTGACTGGAAAAACACCAAACATCTGATTCTTGCAACCGGACATTCAGCGCGAGACATTTTTGAATTACTGGACCGAAAAAAAATAAAAGTAGAAGCCAAACCGTTTGCGCTTGGTGTGAGAATTGAACATCCGCAAAATCTCATTGATGAAATTCAATATCACGGATTGCACAATGATGACAATTTACCGCCTGCTTCTTATTCACTGGTAACGCAGGTTGATGGCATGGGTGTCTATTCATTTTGTATGTGTCCCGGCGGAATTGTGGCGCCGTGCGCAACAGAGCCTGAAGAGGTTGTAACAAATGGCTGGTCACCTTCAAAACGAAATAATCCTTTCGCAAATTCTGGCATGGTTGTTCAAATTGAACCACATCAACTGGATCACAACTATCTCAAGAATCCATTTGTTTGTCTTGATTTTCAAAAGCAGGTTGAACATGAATGCTGGCTGGCAGCAGGAAAAACACAAGCCGTTCCGGCTCAGCGTTTGATGGATTTTATTCAAGGTAAAGTATCAACAACACTACCACAAACTTCTTATCAGCCAGGACTAACGTCAGTGGATTTGAATCAGGTTTTGCCTCCCATGATTTCTAACCGTTTGAAAAAGGCATTCACTGAATGGGGAAAAAAAATGGCTGGTTTTATGACCAACGAAGCTGTGCTGCACGCACCTGAATCACGCACCTCATCCCCGGTTAAAATTCCCAGGAACGATGAAACAATGCAGCACATAGATATTAAAGGTTTGTATCCATGTGGTGAAGGAGCCGGTTATGCAGGTGGTATCATGAGTGCTGCTGTAGATGGGATGAATTGTATTGATCAGATCAATAAAATTGCTGGTTGAAAATCTTTGTCTAAAAGATTAAGTCATTAGTCGATTTGTTCATTCATTTGTAATGATAAATTGTATTTTAGAAGCGCTAAATAACCTTAACCTATGAAAACACTGAAATTATTTTTCGCGCTCGTTGCATTTTCTTTTTACACTTCTTTCAGTCAAGTTAATCCTCATGCTATTGGATTACGATTGAATGGAGATGGCCGAGGAAATGGAGCAGAAATTTCTTACCAGCATGGATTTGGAGATGCCAACCGACTTGAACTTGATTTTGGCGCACGAAGCCACAAAGACTGGAGACACGTTGGTATTTTTGCGGGGTATCACTGGGTATGGAATTTAACAGATGGACTGAACTGGTATGTAGGACCAGGAGCAGGTTTGGGTTTTTATGAATCAAGATACTCACACAATGGATGGGACGATGATGGTTTGACACTTGCTATTGGCGGACAAATTGGATTGGAATATGACTTCAATTCAGCGGGTGCACCAATTCTTTTGAGTTTAGATGCACGACCGCTCTGGGAAGTTTGGAACTATTGGGGATATGATAACTTTGGTTGGGGCGCGGCTTTTTCAATTCGATATACATTCTAAAAGAAGTACAAAACTAAAAAGGAGGCAAAGCCTCCTTTTTTTATTTAATTCTTTTTGTCTTTAATTGATAATCATTGTTCATCATCTGCGACCGGAACAATTTCAAAAGGCATTTTAAGAAGAAGTTTATATTCTTCACCAGCTTCTTGCATCGCTTCATCTTCTTCTGCAATGAACCATGTTACTTTCACGCGTGATTTTCCCTTGAGATGAATGTTTTCCAGCTTTTTGAAAACATCCAGAATTTGCTTTGAAGAACTGGTATTGAAGTATTCAAACTTTGCATGCACCATTGTTTCTTCCTGTGGATTGTTTCCATAAGCATCCACCCAATCCAGAACCGGCTGATAAAATTCGTACGAAATTTCCGGAATGGATCTTCCTGACAATTCCAGGTGACCAGACTCCCTGCTGAAGCTGATTTCAGGGGTTTTGGTACTGGCTTTTAGCTTTAAATCATCAATCTCGCTCATGGCTAAATGGATTTACTCCTCCTCAATTTACGACAACTTACTCAAAACGTTGCAATTTTCAACTCAGTTTATTTTAAACAAAAGTGTCTTAATTTGGGTTTGAATCCGGAAACAATTGAAATTCAACCAGATTAACAAAAATAATTTTCAAAAGATTTGATATCCATGCTTTAATTTGACACGGATTATACTAATTAAAATTCATAATCCCTTTCAACCTTACAAATTCTGGTTTTATAGTTTGTGTACCACTTTTCTCTTCCGAGTTTTTGTGCCAGAAGATGTTCTGTATTTTCTTTCCACTTTTTAATTGATTCCAGATCTCTCCAGTATGAAACCGTAATTCCGGTTTCATTTCTGGCTGTTTCCATACCTAAAAATCCTTCCGCCAGATCAGCCAATTCAACCATGCGCTGCGCCATTTGCGAATAACCACCGTCATCTTCTGACTTTTGTGACGTGAAAATAACAGCATAGTAAGGGGGCGCCGGAGTTTTTGCAATCATCTCAATTGTTTTTTTTACGGATGAAAATAATCAAATCTGCGTTTATTCTCAAACTGGAATTCAGTGAAGTCATGTTGTCCGTGTTAAAATATTGGTAAATAGGATGCTGTATTCCGGTTGAAAGTCTCATTTTAGAAAAATAAAACTGAACACCAGCATTCGCATAAATTCCATAACCACCGGTGTTAAAAACAAATGATTCATTTTCAGTATGTCTGGATGCCTGTTCAAAATATACGCCACCGTAAATAAGCCAGTTTAGTTTAGGTCTTTCCAACCGATAATTCATGTTGGCTGAAAAATTAAATTGATTCCCAAAACGATAACCTGAATTTGAAGTAGTATTCATTTTGTATGAAGACTCAAGGGTATATCCCATTTTCTTTTTTCTGAAATAATAGCTGGTGGTAAGTATAAAATCAAAACTACCTGAACCAGGTTGAAAGTTTCTATTCAATAATTCTTCATTTTCCAGGAGATCACTTTTTCCCAATGGAAATTTAATTCCTGCACCCGCGGTCAGGTAGTGTTGTGATAATTCAACTTCCTTTTTAAGAAATTTATAATTCACCAGAAACATCGGATCACCCAAACCTGACTTTGTAGTAGTTTGTTCAGAACCTTTCATTTGATTAATGACAAATGGAACATAAAAATTAAACTTCAATTTTTCTGTTGCATTATATCTTCCAACCAACTCAATTCGATTGTACTTGTCTTCAGAAAATTCAAATCCTCCGATTGTGCCGTGATCAATCTCTGCTCTAAAATGCGCCAGGTTGTATCTCACTCCAATAAAATGCGATGTGTAATCGGGTATAATTCCCTGTGAAAATGCACCCAGACTGCATCCGCAGATATCACATGCTAATGCCTGATTTCCGAATAATAGTAAAACGGTAACAAAAAAATAGTTTTTCATAATTCAATACACTTTGTATTGAACTGAACAGCAATTATTGAATGGTAAGGCAGCCTGAAAAATTGTTGCTTAATCTGATCGCAAGATCTATTTGCGTATAATCTCCGTGAAAGTTAGATTCTGTTTGAACGTTGACCATGCTTCCTGAAGTGTAGAATAACTTACTCAAATCAATCATTACATCGTATGCATAATTTTCTTTACGTTGAAAATCAAAATCCATTACAAATTCTTTTTCACGATAGCAATCATTGTAACCGGTATGATAAGAAAAACTTCCGTCGTCCGTTCCATCACCCGTTAGATCGTATTTTCCATCAATCATTACAAAACGGTACATCGAGCTCATTACCCAATAGGTATTCTGTGTTATGCTCAGTGGATGATCTGCCTCATTGTATTCGGATGGATCCGCTTCATTCATTTCTTTAGGAACTCCAATTCCAAATTTCAGTGATGTATAATTACCAGCAGGAATTTTAACTGACATCGTTCCAGTTCCACTTTGATCAATTTTTACCAGTGCAATATCTTCAACCTGAACTTCCTCCCCTTTTTTATTCACAAATCTCACATCCGCAATATAAAACTGCAAAAGTTCAATGCGTATTTTTACACCATCTCCGTTTGTAAAATAAGTCGAAAAATCATAAGCAGCGCTTTCAAACGATGTCTGAAAATTGAAATCGACCTGAGCTTTTTGCTTCTCACTTTTTTTACAAGAGCCAAAAGTCATCAATAAAAGAAAAATAAGGAAAAGTCTCATAATACTGTAACGTAAATAATGGAACACTGGTTGAACCTACAAAATTAAGATCATTCAAATAAACCGGCAGTGACTTAAATCACCGCCGGTTGCTGTCAGTTCAGTTTACTCCATAAAATGAAGCATCAGTTTATCTGTTGTTGTTTTGTCTTCAGCATCAGTTACAGAAAAATGCAGATAGTAGACGCTTCCTACAGAATCAGGAACAACAAAATGTTCATGAAAATCATACGACTTACCTGAAATATTTTCCGCAAAGTCTACAACAAATTCCGGCGTTTCAGCACCGGTTTCAGTTGCAATAAAAATATGAAAGGATTTAAGATCACGATCATCTGAAAACGTAACTTCCACATGCACTTCTTCACCCCATAAATGTTCAGAGTGATTTGCCGGTTCGTTAATGGTAATTTCAGGATTTTCTTTATCTTTTTTACAAGAAGATAAACTTGCTAACAGAGCAACGCCAATGGTTGCCATACACAATACTGATTTCATAATATTATTTTAGTTTAAATTCAATGCAATGACCTTTTAAACAGCAGGTCAACAATTTTTCACAAAATAAAATCAGCAAATATCCGGTGGAACAAAATTGGAATCGAAACTATCTGACAAATTCGTTTCACAGTAAAAAGTGAGTTGACGAACTGGCAATTGATTGATTTGAAAATTCAACTCAGCAAGAATTTCTACACCGTATAACCAGAACGATAAACTCTGGACAGAAGTGGTTGTTCCATTTTGATCATCACTTTTTGTTAAGCTGAGTTGCTTGTTCAGATGACATTTTCCATGACATTTTTTTTCCGGTTGCGTTTTATTCTCACAATACTTTTCTGTGATTTCTTTTTGATTGGAATAGAAATAAATAACGGTGGCCGTCTGATACATTAATCCGCCAGAAAAAATCAAAACCAGAAAAACAGAAATATAACCACGTAATCGTAACATCACAACAAAGTTACCTATTAATTGAATAAGTATTATGACTTTTGTCAATCTTCCTGATCAAATCGAAAACCTCCGGTTATGTTAAATGAAATAAAACTGGAAACAACAGAAACATAGCTGCCTTCAACGGTTGGATCATAAGCATAGTAATCTGTTTGGGTCTGCCTTAACATCAGTGCTCCGTCAATATAAAACTTTCCAAAATTGTATCCTGCCCCTCCGGTATAAATAAGTGTGCTGTATAAATTATTTCCCTTATCCGGTTTATAAGGCGAAGAATAAAATGCAAATCCCCCTCGAAGATAAAACTGATCTGTTACCCTGACTTCTCCGCCAAGTTTATAATTGAAAACACCTTTGTAAATATTTTCCACCTGAGAATTTTCAAGCGTAAACATATAAGGCGCTTCTGAAAATTTTTTAGAAGACAATTTTGCCGAAGCATAATCCACATATTCGATATCCAAACCAATTGCTGCACGCTTTTTGAAAATAATTCCCAGTGAAAAATTCCCCCGCATTGGAGCAGTAATTCTGTAGTTGTATGAGCCGAAAGGAATATATTCAGGCTGAATAAATTTCATTCCGTCATCTGAATCAGTCCAAAAATTTGCGTTCCAGTTATCAGACAAATTTATAAGCGTCGGGGTTTGAACCGACACTCCGATTCTGATCCAGTCAACCGGTAAATAAATGGCACCAAGACGTGCACCATACCCCCAACCTTCTATATTTAAATCATAGAGGTACCGTATACTTCTTATCCATAAACTGGTGTCGGTAAAAAACTCTTTATGCTCGGTCAATTCAGAATATTTGAAGCGAGTCAGATTGAAAGAACCGCCTAAGAACAATTTGTTGGCATAATTACCACTGAGCGTAAAACTATATTCTCCTGCCCCGCCGTTTCTTTTGATCGAACGTTCGTGATTTGCTTTTCCACTTGTAAAATCTGTAACGTATGTTGTTCCGGCACCTTCATCGAGTGCATATGTATCCCACGCTAAAGAGGCATCAAATGGAAACGCATCATAAATATTAGCTGGTAGCGTACCGTTCGCCTGTTTAATGAAAGAATGCAACATTGAAGAATCCTGTTCACCCGAATAAAAAATTTGCTCTTTGTAGGTGTGAATTCGATTATAACCTAATCCAAGCTGAACGCCATACCAGTTATTAAATTTTGAAGGATCAAGATTATACGATTTAATGTGAGATACATTGCCAATTTTCAGTTGGGCTGTTGTCTCACTGGATTGATTTCCATAAAAATCAGTTTTCGTTACAGGCACTTCTAATGCAGGCGTAAAAGAAAAGTTATGTTTTCTGAATCGTGCCAAACCAGCAGGATTTGAACTGACAACTGAATAATCTCCTCCAACCGCACCAAATGAACCAGCGGTAGAAATATTGCGTGCGCTGCCTCCAAATGTGAGAAAAGAATACCTCAGCGCATCATCCTCGTTTTGCGCCTTCAAAAAAACCGAGACACACAAAAACAAAAAAGATAAACCAACTTTCATATCCTATCTGCGTGATGAGGATGTTGTTCTGCTGCCTCCACCGGTATTGCTGCCTCCCGAATTACCAGAAGAACCTGAGTTACGATGACCTTCATAGGTTCCGCCACCACCTGAATTACTGCCAGAGCCAGAATAGGTACTTCCTCGTTCATTGCCAGATGATCTGCTGGTTGTGGTTCCTGAATTCTCTGAGGAATTATACATCTGATATTGCGACGGTTCTATATAGGTGCCATTTGATCGCTGAGGATCGTATCCTGAATATGAATTTGTAACAGTAGCCGAACCTCCATTCTTTACGGCTGAATAGCCTGTGTTGTATTTGGAAACAAACGGACTTGCTGCTGGCACATGCGACGTTGATGTTGTTACAACGGAATTATTTGATGTTTGCACATTGCTGAGCGAGTTATTTTCTAATTGCACGGCATTATTTAATCCGGAATTTTGATTTGTAACAATATTATTCTGAGTATTGACTGTAACAGGTTTGGAATCAACAATTGGTTTATCGTTGTATGAATTGAATTGAGATGATTCAAGGTAATCATTATTGATTACGGTTGTGTTGGATACAGTTGATTGATTAAAGTCAACAGGAGTCAATTTCACCGTATGTTCATAAACCGATGTATTGGATGAGCCACTGAAAACCGTTCCTCTATGTCCATAATAGTGATTTCCGGTTGTTGAAGTTGTTGTTCCGTTTACGCTGTTATTATTCCACCAATTATTGTTTGTGTTGTTGTTCCAGCCATAATTATTCCACCCGTAAGCATATGAGTAATAGCCATATGGATCATACCCCCAGGGTGAATAGCCAAAAGGAGAATAGCTGTGCCAGTTTCCCCAGGCATCATAAAAACCGTAATAGGAATAGGCAGATCCTAAATAACCAAACGAAAACCAATCATTAGAACCATAATAAGAATAATCTTCGCAGCAATCACAGCCGTACACAGGCCGGTAAAAACTATTTCCAAAATAAGAACCCGGATAATAAGCAGAATACATAAAGCGGTAATGATTAAAATTTCTGTACCGCATGCTTTCACAGCAATCACACTCTTCGTGTTCAGCTGCACTTAATGACTGAGATTGATTATAATATCCGCCAAAAACAGGTGAGTTGGTCGTGACTGTTTTATACTCACCTTTGCTGTCTTTAATGTAATCAGCATAACCATCTGTATTCTCAATAATGACAGGCTTTTCTGCTGCATCATATACATCATCATAAACATCCTTTGCTGATTGACAAGAAAAGAAAATGAAAGCTGGTAAAATAAGTTTGAAATTTAACTTCATAGGCGTTCCTTTTTTGGATGTTTATTCAGTAAAACACTCCTCACCTCGTTCTAATAAATCCTGCATATGCTGATTCATTGTTCAACAAGTCAAACAATAGCACAGGAATTTTATACCTTTGTATCTCCCTTAACAAAAAATTAACAAAAACCATACCAAAAACATGGCAGACAAAATTACCAAACGGGCTGAGGACTACTCTCAATGGTATCTTGACATCATTAAAATAGCTGATTTAGCTGAGCATTCAGATGTTAAAGGTTGCATGATTATCAAACCATATGGTTATGCAATCTGGGAAAAAATGAAAGATGTGCTTGATCGAAAATTCAAAGAAACAGGCCATTCGAATGCGTATTTCCCGTTGTTTATTCCTAAATCTTATTTGAGCAAAGAAGCCAGTCACGTAGAAGGATTTGCAAAAGAATGTGCTGTGGTTACACACTATCGTTTGAAAGTAGATGAAAACGGAGGAGGAATAATTGTGGATCCGGAAGCAAAACTTTCAGAAGAACTAATTGTAAGACCTACTTCCGAAACCATCATCTGGAGTTCTTATAAAAAATGGATACAATCCTATCGTGACTTGCCGATATTAATCAATCAATGGGCTAATGTCGTTCGCTGGGAAATGCGTACACGCCTGTTTTTGAGAACCGCTGAGTTTCTTTGGCAAGAGGGGCATACCGCACATGCAACAAAAGCTGAGGCGATTGAAGAGACGGAAAAAATGCTGGATGTTTACGCTGACTTTGCAGAAAATTTTATGGCGATGCCAGTTGTGAAAGGATTTAAATCAGAAAACGAACGATTTGCGGGCGCTGATGAAACCTATTGCATTGAAGCAATGATGCAAGACGGAAAAGCTCTTCAGGCTGGAACATCTCATTTTCTTGGTCAGAATTTTGCCAAAGCTTTTGATGTAAAATATGCAGATAAAGAAGGAAAGCAAGATTATGTCTGGGCAACATCCTGGGGTGTTTCAACCCGATTAATGGGAGCATTAATTATGACGCATTCAGATGATCTTGGTTTGGTGCTTCCTCCAAAACTGGCGCCTGTTCATGTTGCTGTAGTTCCTATTTTCAATAATTCAGAACAACTTGATCAGATAAAAGAAAAACTTAAAACGGAATTGGACAAACTGAAAGCTGCCGGTTTAACGATTAAGTTTGATGATGATGATCAGAAAAGGCCTGGCTGGAAGTTTGCAGAATACGAAGCCAAAGGTGTTCCGGTAAGAATTGCAGTTGGTTTAAGAGACCTGGAAAAAAATCAGGTAGAAGTTGCACGAAGAGACACGCAAGAAAAAAAACTTTACGATCTCAATTCACTTTCTGAGCAAGTAATTAATTTGTTGGATGAAATTCAGAATTCATTATATCATAAAGCGCTTAAAATGAAAAACGAATCAATAAAAAAAGTTGATTCGTATGATGAATTCAAAAAAAGAATTGAATCTGAAGGTGGCTTTTTTCTCGTTCACTGGGACGGGACCAAAGAGACAGAAGAAAAGATAAAAGCAGATACAAAGGCTACAATTCGCTGTATTCCCCTTGATGCAGTTGCTGAAGAAGGTGTTTGCATGGTTTCAGGTAAGCCTTCAGCAAAACGGGTATTGGTTGCTAAAGCATATTAATATGAAAGATCATTCAGAGAAAGACTATTTGGTAAATCTGCTTAAAAACAGGTCTGTCCTTAAACAAGATATTTATAAAAATACCTTACACTGGTTTTCTGTCTTTAAAAAAGAACTGCAGCATTGCATCACGTTGCTTGGTAAAGAAATTAATGACTCGAGAGTTAGATTACGTTATGTTGACAGGGGGGAAACAGAAGCGCATTTGTATATCGGAAGTGATATTTTGATTTTTCACATGCACTCGAATGTTTTCAAATTTTCTGAACTGGATTTTGCCACTAAAACTTCTTACGTTAAAGACAATCAAGACAATGCGTTTTGCGGAGTTGTTCACATTTATGATTTTCTTGCCGACTCTTATGAGTATAGCCGTTTGAATGATACTGGTTATCTCATTGGAAGATTATTTATTAATCGTGAAAGTCATTTTCAACTTGAGGGCAAAGGAGAGCTTGGGATGCTTTATCGAAACTTCATGAATCAGGTTCTTTCGGAAGAAATAGTGAAAGATATTATCTATAGAGCTGCTGTTT
>Ga0268298_10000557_pt1 | contig 47941 bp, 42 predicted proteins | sample WWTPWeurt_MetaG_FD_194462 | JGI IMG/M metagenome (GOLD analysis project Ga0268298, IMG submission 194462) | Activated sludge microbial communities from WWTP in Nijmegen, Gelderland, Netherland - WWTP Weurt | ecosystem: Engineered > WWTP > Aerobic digester > Activated sludge | place...
TTGCTTGAGTTTATTTACATTACGACTAAAACTTAAAATATTGACAAAACAACGAAGGCATAACAGCACCTACAAGAAATTGTCGGTTCAGTGGTTAAATGAAGCTTTGTGCTTCGTATCAAGTTCAATGGTGGCAGACAGTTTTCGTTTCCGAAATCGCCAACTTCTTGTAGCTGCAAACCGTTCTTGGGAAGTGTAGAACGACCAAATACCAACAGACATTCCAACGGTAATTTAAACTGCATCGTATTTATAAACTTTGACCAGTGACCAAATACATAAAGACCATATTGCAAATGGACGACAAGTAAACCGACACTCATTGCTGACCCTTCCGTATTTTTTATTTTTTTCCACCGCACTTTTTTTTAATTCAATTTTCTGCCAACCCACAAATGGCACATTTGATTTTGCCCCAACCGCACTCATAATAATGATCTTTTATATCTAATTAGTCAGGTTTGTCCTGATTTTATGGCTATGAAACATAATTTATTTGACAAAAACGTTCAAAAACACAATATTCTTTCGTATCATTGTGGTCAGGTTTAACCTGACTTATCGACTATGAAAAATAAGTATATATCAACGCAATCTAACGAACTTCTATCCTATTTCAACGGGCATAACAGAGCTTGTTTTAATTATACCGAAGCATTCAAAGCATTACCGGAATCGAAAGAAAGTGCAGTTAAAGAATTACTGAGCGACATGACCAAGAGAGGTTTGTTGATGCGATTGAAAGAAAGTGTTTATTACATTATTCCGTACGAGCAAAATTCAGAATCATTTATGCCCGATTGGCATGTAATCGCTGAAAACTTAGTTAGAGATGCTAACCATTACATTGGCTACTATTCAGCCCTGCAAATTCACAACCTGATTACTCAGCCTTCTTTGAAGGAACAAATTGTTGTTTCAAAACAAATGCGGCCATCAGTAATCAAAATCAAAAACGTATCTTTTCAATTTATATATCTTAACGAAAGCCATTTTTTTGGAGCAAAAAAAATGTGGATAGATAATTTTAATAAAGTACAGTGCTCAGATCTCGAAAAAACAATTGTTGACTGTTTATTCAAGCCCGATTATGCAGGAGGTATTGTTGAAGTGGCAAGAGCAATTTACGTTTCAAAAGACAAGATAAAGTTTGATACGTTGCACGAATACACAAAAAAATTCAAATCACAGGCAGTTATAAAACGACTTGGATTTCTTTTAGAACTGCTGGAAATAAATAATAACATAACGGAGAAATTACAAAAAGCAAAAACTCCTTCTTATGTTTTACTGGATACTGAATTACCGAAGTCGGGAAAAATGATTAGCAGATGGAGCATTCAACAAAACTTAGAAACAGAAACGATTAAATCTGCAATTTATACATGATTAAACCAGGTGAAATATCACTAAAGGCACGTGAAGTGGGTGTTCGTGACCAGCAAATAGAAAAGGACTATATGCTCTCGTGGATATTGCAGGGTGTTGCACAACATGAGCAACTTTCTAAAACGATTGTTTTTAAAGGCGGCACAGTTTTAAAGAAAATATATTTTGATGATTACCGATTTTCGGAAGACCTTGATTTTACTTTACTTAACAACGATGCTTCGACAATCTCAGCACAAGCAACAAACGAACAAATTTTTGCATGGTTTAAAGAAACCTTTGAATATGTTTTGGAGGAAGCAAATATTCGTCTCGAAATCATTGACAACAACGAACACGAAGACGGTGGAATTAATTTTTATATCAGTTATGTTGGCCCATTAGGCGGACAAGGAAATAATAAAAAAGTGAAAGTTGATATTTCAAGAAGTGAAAAACTAGAGTTTAAACCAGTAATGCAAACCGTTTTACTTGGATATTCTGATTTAACAGAACATCAACTTTTATGTTACCCCTTGGAAGAAGTGTTGGTTGAAAAAATGCGTACAGTGATGCAACGCATGCAGGCGCGTGATTTTTACGACATCTGGTATTTGTTGGAACAACACGGCATGGAAGTGAATTTTTATTTAAAGGAATTCGCGAACAAATGTTCAACTAAAAAATTAAACCCTGCCGATTTTCAAAAAAAACTAGCAGAACGATTACCACAATACAAAGGGCGCTGGGAAAGTTCAATGAAAGAACAAATACAAAACTTGCCAGATTTTGATCAGGTAGAAAGAGAAGTAATGAGACATTTAAAGAAATTGAAATTGTGAGAATTTAAATAAATATTGAGATGGCTATACCGAAAAACATAACTAAAGAGCATATCGAAAATGCAATTAATGAAATCGTACTTTCTGAAATTCCCAAAGAAAGACTTTCGTATAATTATTATTTAGTTTATGGAGATGAAAATCTGCCTCCAAAATATGTAATTAGTATTGCAAATAAATTCGCAAACAATGAATTATTAGATAGTGAATCTTTTAACGCGGTTGAAGCAAAAGATTTTTTATTGAAAAAAGGTTATCATGTAATTGAAAAGAAAATGGAATATTTTGACCAACTAAAGATGTTTTTAGCACAAGCTAAAACAGAAAAACTTGCAAAACTTCTTGGGACAAGGGTTATCAGGGTTTCATATAATTTACCTCAAAGACAATGTTGGTTGAACATTATGAGAAAACATTGGGAGCAACCCACGTTGGTGGACACAAAATGGTAATTTTTCCTCAAGAGGCTTTAAAACTAATTCGAAAATATTTCCCAACTTAAACAATCAGAAAATGGGACACATAAAAGAACCAGAAGGTATTAATTTCGTAGTTGACCCGACACCGTTAACTTTAGAAGACAGAAAAAAAATTAGTGAAATTATTGCTTTCTATAAGCGAACAGGACGAAAAATGCCTATGCAGAAATCTTCAGTGCAACAGGTTTCAAAACAAAAGAGCGGGGTAACAGCCTAACTACCAAGAACAGTGCTAAACCTAACCCACAGCACAGCCTATAACAGCGGCTCAGCGCAATGTATTATTTGGGACGGAAAGTAGGTTAATTAGCTTTGAAGCTCGCAAAAAATTTGTGCAAATAAAAATATTGTAACATACCTTTCAGTAATATTTTGCTTAATTTGTTGCACTATTTTTGACTTAACACCACTGCTACGAAAGCCCCAAATTAAGCACCTCTCCAAGCCGTAGCCCGTTAAATCATCTTACCATAAAAAATACCATCCAATGAATCTAGCAAAAGCACTCGAAAAACTATCTATATCACAGCTTAATCCCATGCAGCTGAATGCTGCCGAAAGTATTCAAAAAGGAAATGACCTGGTGCTTTTATCGCCTACCGGTTCCGGAAAAACACTGGCATATTTACTACCTCTGATTGAAAAATTGGATCCTGATAAAAAAGAAATTCAGGCATTAATTGTGGTTCCTTCGCGCGAATTAGCCTTGCAAATTGATCAAGTTATGCGGCAATTGCAATCGGGCTTAAAAGTGAATTGCTGTTACGGCGGACATTCAACAAGGGTTGAACAAAATAATTTATCACAAGCCCCTGCCCTACTCATTGGTACACCCGGACGCATTGGCCATCATATTCGTAAACAAAATCTCGACTTTTCAAAATGCGGCTATTTGGTACTCGACGAATTTGATAAGTCCCTAGAAATGGGCTTTCAGGAAGACATGTCCTTTTTGCTCAAGCAACTAAAAAATCTGAAACAACGCATACTTACATCCGCTACTAACTTGACTGAAATACCTGATTTTACAGGCATTCAGAAAGCATCTCAGCTTAATTTTTTAACTGCTGACCAAACAAAACCGAGTCGCTTAAAAATTAAATTAGTACACTCTCCATCGCGCGATAAAACGGATAGCTTGTTTTTGCTGCTTTGTGCATTGGGAAATACAAACAGTATTATTTTTTGTAACCAGCGCGAAAGTGTTGAAATGGCAGCTGAAGTGCTGCATGAAAAAGGATTGGAGCATGAAATTTTTCACGGCAAAATGGAACAAATAGATCGGGAACGTGCTTTGTTGAAATTTAGAAACGGAAGTACAAAAATTCTGGTTGCAACTGATTTAGCTGCACGAGGACTAGATATTCCTGAGTTGGATAACATAATTCATTTTCAATTACCTGTGAATGAAGAAAGTTTTATTCACCGAAACGGTCGTACTGCGCGCATGCATGCTAGCGGAGAAGCTTACTTGATTCTCTCATCAAACGAACACCTTCCTGAATACATCCATCAAAAAGTAGAAACCATTGAATTAGCTAAAAAGCCACAATTGCCTCCTTTGCCCGAATGGCAAACCTTGTACATTGCTGCCGGAAAAAAAGATAAAATAAATAAAATGGACATTGCCGGTATGCTGCATCAAAAAGGGAATTTGGCAAAAGATGAAATTGGTTTAATTTCGGTACTCGATTTTTCAGCGTATGTAGCAATAAAACGCAGTAAAATTAAGCAGCTTATCAGCCTCATTCGCGAAGAAAAAATCAAAAACAAAAAAGTAAAATTTGCGATTGCCGATTAGCTCAATCGGTTTCATCGTTTAGCATAGAAGCTTCTTCAGTTTTACTGGAATGTTGCACTAAATTTAAAATTGTGCTGAGTTCATTCTCGCTTAACATCCTCCATTCGCCGTAGTTGATTCCCTCAAGTTTTACATTCATAATACGAATGCGTTTCAATTTAAGTACTGTATAATCAAGGGCTTCACACATGCGGCGAATTTGTCGGTTTAATCCTTGCTTCAGTATAATCCTAAATTTTACCTGACCTTCCTGCACAATAAAACACTTTTGGGTTACGGTATCTAATATGTGCACACCGTTTTTCATATGCATGATAAACTCGGGTGTGATAGGTTTATCAACGGTTACAATATATTCCTTTTCATGATTATTACCGGCCCGTAATATTTTATTTACTATATCGCCATCGCTGGTTAAAAAAATTAATCCTTCAGAATCCTTATCCAACCTACCAACCGGAAATATGCGTTGCGGATATTTCAGGTAATCAATAATGTTGTCTTTGTCTTTTAAGTCGGTAGTACAAGTAATTCCTACAGGTTTGTGAAAGGCAATGTACACTCTTGCTTCCTTTTCTTTTAAAGGCTTTCCATTTACATTCACTACATCACCTTCGCTTACTTTGGTTCCCAATTCAACTACTTGTCCGTTTACAGTTACCTTTCCTCTTTCAATTAAACGATCGGCTTCACGTCGCGAACAAATGCCCGTTTCGCTGATGAACTTATTTAACCTTACCTGCATTTTAGTTTATTTGTGAGTGAAGATAAGTAAATCTACTAATCACACTTCTTCGCCTATGTAAATTATACAATATAAATTTAGTGCAGCTGCTATACACTTTTCAGACTAAAAAAAATTGCACACTTTTGCCCAACTCATTTCCACTTGCGTGAAAAAACTTGTAGTGCTTTTTTTCTTTATTGCTTTTAGCAGTACACTACAAGCTGCTGAAAATTCGCAAAACCTACTAAACAAAGGTTGGGAGCTGCTTGTGGTTGACAACGATACTGCTGCCTTACGCTACTTCAACAACGCTTTTCAGCTTGCCAAACAAGAAAAAAATCAGCTTACTGTTGCTGAAGCTTTATTAAATATGGGCATCTGCACCTATGGTGTAAGCTATACCAATGGTTTAAGTTATTGTTTGCGTGCGCTTGACGAATATAAAAAGCTCGAAAGCACAAATCCTAAAGCAGCATTAACAGGTAGATGCAAATGTTTACAGCTAATCAGCACTATTAAAAGCAGGCAAGGTAAATACCGCGAATCAATTTCATTGAGCAAAGCAGCACAAGCAGGCTTTGCTGCTGAAAAGGATACTAGCGGTTATGTTGGGCTCATATACAACATTCTTGGAATTGCATATAGTAATCTTGGCAATAACGATTCGGCAGCCTATTTTCACAGAGCTGCTTTGCAGGAACGTTTGCTTACTAAAAACTTCACCTATTTACCGGGTTCTTATGTTAGTGTAGCGCAACTTGAAATAAAAGCCGGAAACAAAATTAAAAGTGAATATTATTTGCAGCGTGCCTTAAAAATAGCCGATAGTACCGGAAACCGGCAAGCACAAGTGGCTGCTTTGCTGGCAATGAGCGATTGGCAATTAAGTTTCAACAACAGCTCTGAAAGCGCAGAAAATACACTTTTAAAAGCTATTGAAGTAGCCGAAGGATTGAGCGATAAATACTTTTACCTGAATTCGTTAAAGCAGTTTAGAAGTTTAAAAAAACAACAAAACAAATTAGGAGAACTGGTTGTACTGGATGAAAAAATTGAAAATTTAAAAGATAGTCTTGCTAGCTGGGAAAGAATGCACATCACAAAAAGCCTTGAAATACAATTTCATTTAAGCGAAAAGGAAAGGGAACTGAATACTATTCAAAGCGAAAAAAACATTGCCACACTCACCAATTATTTGCTTTGGTCAATTATAGTGGCTTTGCTCTTATTAGGTATTGCCATTGTTGTATTCTTAAAACGCATTAATACGCGAAATAAATTGCTGTTGGCTGCGCAAAACGAGTTGATGAAAGCTACTGCCGAACAAAAAAAATTAAAGGAACAACAATTGAAAAATGAGCTCGAACATAAAGAAAGTCAGCTAAGTGCCCTTACTTTGCAAATGCTACAAAAAAATGAGCTAATGCTGGAACTTAAAAGCAAATTGGACGAAAGTAGCGCGAGCAATCAAGACAGTTCATTGCAAAAAATTATTGCCAAAGGCATGAATCACGATAAGGAATGGAACGACTTTAATAGCTCCTTTGAAAGTTTAAATAAAAATTTTTATACCCGTTTAAAACAAGCTTATCCCGAAATTAGTCCTAACGACTTAAAGCTGTGTGCCTTAATTAAAATGAACCTTTCAATTAAAGAAATGGCAGGCATTCTAAACATCTCACCCGATAGTGTAAAAACAGCACGTTATCGTTTGCGAAAAAAATTACAACTCAGTACCGAAGAAAATCTAACCGATTTTATATTACACCTCAACAATTAGGTAAAAGTTACATTAAGATTACCTGTTTTTACCGGATGTTCACCTCATGTCTACCTCTAAAATTAGGTAAAGGCCTGCTTGCTCCCCTAGTTTTGCGTCGATCAATTAATCGCCCTTTTGGTGCAATTACTAACTTAAAAAAAAGCAACATGAAAAAAATTAAACTGACGTTATTCGCAAATTTACTCGTTATGATGGCTTTAACGAGCGCTAAATCTCAAAATTGGATAAAGCATGGAACAGGACTAGTTTCGCCCTCGGGTGTATGTGTTGTGGATATTTCGGCACCAAGTCCATCAGTCGCTTGGGGAATTTTATCGGTATTCAGTGCCGGATCTTGCGGTGGACAAGTGCCCTATTTTACTAAAACTGTTAACGGAATTAATTGGGTAGCAGGCACTATAGCCCTTCCGGCGAACCATACACCTGTGTGTATTTCGGCCTTATCGGCAAGTACAGCCTGGATTGCAACTGCCGATATATCGACCAATACCAGTGGTTCAATTTACAAAACGAGCAATGGAGGGGTAAGCTGGCAGCAGCAAACAAGTGCCAATTTTATAGATGCAGCCCGCTTTGTACACTTTTTTGATTCCAACCAAGGTGTGGCTGTGGGCGATTCATCCGTATTTATAACAAGCAATGGGGGTGCTAATTGGGTATTTAACGGTGCTTTGCCTGTACCGCAAGCTATAGTTGGCGGAGGAACTACCCAGTTTCTATTAAATACCTATGAAGTGCTCGGCAATACCATTTGGCTGGGCGATGTGTATGGCAATTTTTATAAAAGTACCAACCAAGGCGTAAGCTGGACCGTATTGCCTAATTGTATTTATCACTCTATAAAGGGAATTGCCTTTCGTGATCAAAACTATGGAATTGCGGTAGCCTCCGAATACATTGGTGGAGGAAGCGGAGGCAGTGGTGGCACCGATGCCGATTCGAGTGTATTTACTACCGATGGTGGACTAACCTGGTCGCCCATGCCCATTGAACTTAACTCATTGAACGTGGATGATGGCTCTGCAAAATACGATGTTGGATATGTTCCGGGTACTGCCAATACCTTTATTGTTACCAGCGAATATGATTCGGTATATGCAGCCTTTTCGGCCATTAGTGTGGATGGAGGAATGCATTGGACCTTGTTAGATTCAACTGAGCAACACACCGTTTGCGCATTTACCGGAAGCAATAACGGCTTCACGGGTGGTTATATAAACACTAGTAGTCGGGGTATTTATACCTTAACGGGAACTTTGCCAACAGAGGTAAAACGAAATGTAGAACAATCCAGCATATTGCTATACCCTAATCCGGCCAACGAATATATTGAAATAAGCCAACTACCTCAATCTTGTACTACTTGCTTACAAGTGAGTATACATGGTATGGATGGGAAGCTGTGGATACGCGAAAAACTTTTGCATCAAAATACTTCTTGCAAAATAAATTTAACTTCCTTACCAAAAGGTAGTTATGTTTTAAGCATACAACAAGAAGCTGCTACAATTATGACATCTAAACTTATTCATTAATCTTATACTTTTACCTTATGAAAACTCTAAAAAACTGCTTTTTCGTTTTGTGTACTTTTTTGCACTTAAGTGCTTTTGCGCAAGTACCCAACAGTAATTTCAATTCACTTAACTCCGATGGAACTATAGCCAATTGGGGAAATGTATATATTTTTCAAGCCTGGCTCGATACAAATGGGGTTATGCATGGCGATTCAATTGTGTACGATGGTCCTTTGTATGCGCCTACTACCGATGCTTATAGCGGAAGTCATGCGCTCGAATTGCACAATGCTTGGAATTATACCAGCAATACAGGCATAGTTGGTGCGGTAGCTTCCGATGAAGATTCGGTGTTTAGCTCTTGGGGGATTTTAAATTTAGTTCCTACCAATGCTACTGCTTTCAATCCCTTTGCCCCTATCAATTTTGGATTTCACTATAAGTATTTTCCGGCAAACGGCGATACTGCTTATTCCTTGCTTACTTTGTATGATAGCTTAGGAATCAGCACCGGGGAGTGCGAAATATTGCTTAGCGATTCCACTCAAACTTATACCGAAATTTATGCTCCGGTAGTGTACACTTCAACTGCACCTGCAGCATATTATAGCTTGCGCTTTAGTAATTTTTACACAGCAAGTCCCGGTTATAAGCAGCCATCTTTGGGAACACACTTGTTAATTGATCAAATTGGATTCAATTTAGTTACAAGCATAGAGCAGCAATCAGCTATAGCACAAAATGCGATTCAATTAGTTCCTAATCCAGCCGGCAATCAGCTTCGCATTAAATTGGCGAGCAATGAAGTTGTGCGTGCAAGAGTATTATCGTTGCTTGGAAGAGAACTAATTCCTTTGCAAAACAGCAATATACTTGACTTGGAGAATTTGAATGCAGGAATTTATTTATTAGAAGTTTCTACAAATGAAACAAAGCAAGTACTTCGTTTTGTGAAAGAATAAAGATTAGGAACAAAAAATCCTTTGCTGAATTAGGGCAAAGGATTTTTTGTTTTATTTAAGAGCTGATACAAAGTTGCCAGGTGCGCCAGCAATACCAAGGGAACTACCACAGTTGGAAGCCACACAAATGGGAAATAAAGTACTGCAATATTCGGCTGATCAAAGGCCAATTGCTGAAACGGAAAAGGCGCCGAAAGTACCGCTATACCCACAATGGTAACTAGTAATGCCAAACAAATTAAATTCCACACCACAAGCAAAGCCTTTGATAGAGGCTCTTTTCGTAGTGTTAATAGCAGAAGAACACAAGCGCTTATTCCTGAAAAAATATCGTAGTTGGCTCCTTCAAAAGTCATGATTACCGGTACTACTTTATACAGCGAAAGCCAATATAATACAAGCTCAACAGGTAAACGTAGAGTGTGAATGAAAAGTATGTGGGAAGAAGACAAACTTTTTAGAAATTGCTTTCCCGAAGGAATAGTAAATAATACTGCAATGCCTATTAAAGTTGGCAATAATCCAAAAATAAGTCGCGGTGGCATGCTGCCGGTATTGGTATAAAATCCTGAATAAGCCAGCAATGCTTGCACAATTGTCCATGCCAGTAACAACAACAATACTGTTTTAGAATTTTGACTAGCCCTATAAAAAAAATAGATGCTGAAAAAAGTAGTTAAACTAAATACGATAGATACGTATTCAGGCACTTGCAGCATAATGTAGCGTTTAGTTGATGATTAATTTTCCTAACTTTTTTTCGGCTCCTGTCGCAGTAAATTCATAAAAATAAATTCCCGGGCTGAGGCTGTTCGGTTGAATATACAATTTCCCTTTTTGTTGGCTAATTTCAGGATATACTGCAACACCTACCAGGTTCACTAATTTAAGTTTTGCATTTTGCAAATCCTCGGCATAATCGAAATTTATACCGGTAGAAGTAGGATTGGGATATACCGAAAGTGGATACAATTTAGTGGATTCATAAATACCGATTGCTACCTCGCAGGTTGAGCCAAGTGCAGGATAATAGGCAGTATCATTTAATCCAAAACAAGTAAGGGTGTAGGTACACAAAGGAACCGATTTTAATTGTTCCACCAATCCGCGCGAATGACCAATACCTTCTAACAAGTAGGTCGACCAGGTATTTCCCGACAAAGTAAAACGCTTACGGTATCCATGAGCAGTGTAAATACTATCAATCGCCGAAACTATTATGTCCATTGCATAATTGGTATAACTCAATGGCAAAGTATCGCCCACAGCTAAATCAAAATTATAAAGTAATTGTTCCACAGTATCTTGTGGCAAGCGAATGTACATTTGCTTATCAAACGAACGAATAAAGTAGGAAGGATTTGCATCGATTGATGCATAATTTCCCTCGCAGCCAAAATTATTTCCGCCTGCATTCCAAAAAAGCGAGCCTTGCTGCTTTTTGTAAACAATGCCGTATGTTAACGTATCAATTAAAGTATCACCTTTTACGTAATAATTCATCAATTCGTTTTTTACACAAAATCCGCCATAAGTGCAAGTGCTAGTCATTTGCCAGACAGGATTATTTTGTAAATAAGTATTTACTTGCGAATAGGAACTTTTGTAGGATGCAAAAAGAGCAATTAAAAGGTTGTAAAAAAGTAATTTTGTTTTCATGAAAAGCAATTAAAAGGGTTTATTTATAAGGGTTTATTATGTGGTATAAAATCAATTGTGTTAGGCATTATTTATCACTAGCCAAAAGTAAATTATTTTTTAACTCAATGAAACTAAAATAAATAAGTTTATCAACTACTTATTTACAAGCCCGTTTCATTGCTATGTTTACTTAGTGGCTTGGGAGTTAAGTTTAATTTAGAAAGTATAAAAAGCCGCATCCATTGTAAAATACTATGAAAGAGTTGGCTTATTTTTTTGCTTTGCCGGACTTTAGTTTTGCCTTTTCAAGATTTTCCTTTACTCGTAAACGCACAATTTTTTGGATAAGCTTTGTCGGCAATGGCTGGTCATAGGGAAATTGAATGGTTCCCTTGGAAGTTTTATACTTTGTTAAGTCTTTTTCGAGACTAGCTATTAGCTTACTATTTGATGGAAAAAGGCTGCAATGATTTTTAAATGCTGCATAATATACCAGCATTCCATGTAAGCGCAGTGCGGGCATTTGGTAGCTAATTACTTCGCTTGCATCGGGAGCACAAGCTAAAATCAATTCTCGCATTTGCAGCAGTCTTTCCTTGGCGGGATTTGAAAACTGGGCAATGTATGCATCCACATTTTGAATTTCCTTGACGTCCATGGTTAAAAAAATAAGTACGAAATTACTTAATAAAATTAATTACTGTTTCGATGGGACGGGCAATGATTGCTTTTTTACCTTTTACCACTACCGGGCGCTCCATGAGTATGGGATGTTTCACCAGCATTTTCAAATAGTCGCTTTCTTTGAGTTTTCGATGGGCATATTTTTCCTGAAATATTTTCTCCTTTTTACGCACTAAATTTTCGGCCGGTAAATTCAGCAGCACTAGTAATTGCTGCAGTTGTTCTAAATTTAATGGAGTTTCGAGGTAGTGAATAATGCTTACTTTTTTACCTGCATCTTTAATGAGCTTTAGTACGCTTAAGCTAGTGCTGCAATTACTCTTGTGATAAATCTGAATCATTGTACTTGGCTTGTTTAGTGTTTTACAAAGGATAAAGGACTATTCGGCATTTCATTTTAACTGCTACCAGCAACACTAGAGTGCTGTTTGGAGCAAAAAAAAGGTCTCCCGAAAAAATTCAGAAGACCTTTTTACAATGATTTTATTGATTATGCTTCAGCAGCAAATGGTTCAATAGAAACGTATGATTTATCGTTTCGTGTTTTTCTAAAATTAACGGTTCCATCCACCAAAGCAAATAAGGTATGATCTTTACCAATACCAACGTTTACTCCCGGGTTGTGTTTAGTTCCACGCTGGCGAACAATAATGTTACCTGCAATGGCCAACTGACCGCCATAAATTTTAACACCTAATCTTTTACTGTGTGACTCACGGCCGTTCTTCGAACTACCCGCACCTTTTTTATGTGCCATTTCTTATTTCTTTAGTATGTGAATAATTAAGCAGTAATTGATTCAATTAAAATCTTGGTAAACTGCTGACGGTGACCATTTGATTTTTGGTAACCTTTACGTCTTTTCTTTTTAAAGACGATTACTTTATCGCCTTTATCGTGCGACATAATTTTTGCGGAAACTTTAGCTCCGCTGATAACCGGGGCGCCCACCTTTACTTTTCCATCGTTGTCAACAAGCAATACCGAATCAAAATTTACTTTTGAATCAACTGCTCCTTCCAAGCGATGTACAAAGAGATGCTGGTCTTTAGCAACTTTAAATTGCTGCCCTGCTATTTCTACAATTGCGTACATGTTTTGTAATTTTTTAATTAATACTAATTCCCCTTTTTTTCATTCGGGGCTGCGAAATTAAGTATAATATTTTTACCTGCCAAATTTCCGTTCAGCACAAAATTAAGCTTATTGAGCAAGTTATATTTCAGCAGCTTGCTCATTGTGAATAGGTTTGGCTTGCTATTCGAATATCCCACCTGTGTTAGTATAGCTACATATAGTAATAACACAATCCTCTTAACAATGAAACAACACACTAACCCCACAAAATCTTACGCATTTTTGCGTTATGTTTTACCCTTTATGCTTGTATTAGCCATTTTAGAAGGCTGTCGCAAAGAAAACGACAATACAAGCGACCTTAGTCCAAACAACACAGCTTCGGATGCCTATAGAATATTGCCCAGTCCGGTTTACCGTGGTGTGTATGTAGATAGCTTTGATTGGATTTTTGGCGATACTGCTGCGGAAAACAACTTATTGCGTTGGTGTAAAAAGGAAAACCTTACCGCTATTAGCTTATACGATACCAAAGCCATTTTGAACAATAGTGCCAATTATAGCAAATTGGGCAAGTTTATTAAAAAAGCCCGCACCCAATACGGCATAAAAGAGGTAGCAGCGGTACGTTCCTTAGCTTCACAGTTTACCGGTTCAACCAGAACCTACAACAATTCGCGCAGCGATACCACTGAACGTTTCAACGTATTTAACCTCGAAAACGAATACTGGAATTCGGGCACCAACAATACTTTTGGCGATTGGATTAAGATTGTGAATACCATGAATACAACTGCACATGCTGCTACCCCTCGAATCACCTCGGAGTTTTACTTTGGTTGGTTTCAAAATCCTTCCAACAAAGAAACCTCGCAGGCAGCTAAAATGGTATTGGCAACCGATCGTATTCTTTTGCACGATTACTGGGCTAGTCCTAACCTTTCGTACATGCAGTCGCGACTTACCTTTTTTGGGCAGGAGGCTTTGAAACAAAATAAAATTATTGACATAGTAGTATTATTTAGTGTGGAACAAACCTTTGCCTACGATTATTTCGATACTATGGGGCAAAATCATACTTTTTTGGATGCCTACAATTCAATTTTAGCGCAACACAATGCAACCAGTTTTGCCGGAAAAGACAATATTCGCATCATTGGTTATCAACTATTTTGTCAGAGCTGGGCACGACGGGCGAGACCAATTTAGTGGGAGCATTTGCCCCAGAACTTGAATTTATCTTAAGGATATAGCTGATTAAAATCAGCTATTACTGGCTGTTTAAGGCTAGCCATTGCAGTATATTTTTTTACTTTCGCAGGTGCAAAATATACAGTACATGACGGCAAAGGCTGAAACCCGATTCAAATTTTTTGTTTACACAACTATAGTTCTAACTTACCTGGTAATATTGGCCGGAACGGTGGTGCGTACAACACAAAGCGGCATGGGATGTCCCGATTGGCCGAAGTGTTTTGGGCAGTGGATACCTCCAACCGATGTAAGTGAGTTACCTTCTAATTACCAAGAAATTTATGCACATAGGGGCTATGCCGATACTGCCTTTAATGCCTATCATACCTGGGTTGAATATGTGAATCGCTTGTTTGGGGTACTTTTAGGAATAAGTGTTTTTATAAGTTTAGTGCTTTCGTTTCGTTACATAAAAAGCAGGGCCTTGGTATTTTGGTTAACACTTAGCTCCTTTATTTTAATTGGTTTTCAGGGTTGGTTGGGTAGTTTGGTAGTTAGCTCTAACTTGGCTCCTACTAAAATTACGGTGCACATGCTGGTAGCATTGATAATATTGGCGGTATTGATTTATTTGTACCATTTAATTTCGAAAAATTCTGAAAGAATTAAAGTTAATAGCAAACTGCAAAACTGGTTTTATGTAGCCCTTTTGTTTACGGCTTTGCAGGTAATGTTAGGAACACAGGTACGACAGGAAGTAGATGAAATTGCCAAGCAGTTTAATTTTGCCAACCGCAACGAATGGGTGAATCAGCTATCGGCCTTGTTTAAATTTCACCGAAGTTTTTCGATTTTGTTGTTGTTGCTAAATGCATACTTAATTAAGGAATTGTTGAAAGCAAATAGCACTCAAGGTGAGAACCGAGAGCTCATTTATTTAACTGCCGGAACTATTGCATTAGAAATACTTGCAGGCATTTTACTCAGTTATTTTTCATTTCCGGCAGCTGTGCAGCCCTTGCATTTGTTGTTGGCCAGTTTGCTGTTTGGATGGCAGTTGCGCCTTGCCTTGTTACTACAAAAACAATGAAGTTAGAAATTAACGAGCAGCTTTATTTGCAATTGCTGGAGCCGGAACACAGCAGTGAATTATACACCTTAATGTGCAAAAATGCTGAATATTACATCACCTGGTTTCCCTGGATTGCCAATATGCAATCGGAAGAATTTATTAGCAATTACATAAAAGATTCGAAACAACGCACTGCCGAGGGAACTGAATATGCCTTTGCCTTATTTTTAGGAACAAAAATGATTGGCCGATTAGGAATTTACCGCATTAATCTCATTAATAAAATTGGTGAAATTGGCTATTGGATTGACCAAGATTATGAAGGTAAGGGCTATATAAAAAAAGCTTGCGAAAGAGTATTGCAATTTGCTTTTAACGACCTCCACTTAAACCGCATGGAGCTGAAATGCGCCAGCGATAATATCCGCAGCAAGCACACTGCACAGCGTTTGCACTTTACATACGAAGGAACTCTACGCCAAGCCGAGCAGCACCAACGAGGTGCATTAGACTTATTACTGTTTTCTCTTTTGAAAGAAGAATGGGAAGTAGGGCTTTTGAAAAAATAAAAATTTTTGCTGATTTACCCAAGTTGAGAATTGCTATCCTCGGAGTGTAATGAGCTATTCGAATAGGATTCAAATGTTCTTTTGAATTGATTAAATTTTTTTTGGGTTATAAATTAGTTATTCGGTAAGTTTTTTCAAAAAAATTTCGTGCCAGTATGTTTCCTAATAAAGAAACCTTTACATTTGTCTAAATATTTGACAAGTGAACGAAAAATTTAAAGTAATATTTTTAGAAGACGCTGCTACATTCATTGACAACCTTGATGAAAGTATTCGAAACAAAATTATTTACAACGTAACCAAAGCAAAGTATTCTAACGACAAAGAGCTTTTCAAAAAATTAAATGCTGAAATATGGGAGTTCAGAACTCTTTTTAAGAAGACACATTATCGATTATTCGCTTTTTGGGACAAAACAGGTAAGACAGAGACAGTAGTTATTTCGACACATGGTTTAATTAAGAAAACTGATAAGACTCCTCAAAGCGATTTGGATAAAGCCGAAAGATTAAGAAAACTTTATTTTGAACTTAAAGAAAACAAAAAATGAAAAAGCAAACTTTAAAAACAATCAGTCTTGAAGAAGTTACTGATAAACATATCGGAAAACGTGGCACAAACAAACGCGAAGCTTTTGAAAGTGAGTTGAGACTTGACCTAATTGGTGAAGCTATTAAGCAAGCTAGACTTCAGCGTGACCTGACGCAGGAAGAACTTGGACAACTAGTTGGTGTGCAAAAGGCTCAAATATCTAAGCTTGAAAATAGCTTGACAGACGCGCGCTTCGAGACAATTATAAAAGTTTTTAAAGCACTTAATGCGAAAATAAATTTTAATGTAGAGCTGTTAAACCAAACAGTCAAACTCTTATGACGGTGGAAAAAAACCAACTGATCACAGCGGCTACCAGATAATTTTTATTTTGGGCGGTCAGAAAGTCGATTAACTTTAAAGTTTGCTCAAACTTCTTGCAAGGAAAATATTGCAATATAAATTTCGGTAAAGAATTTTTTTTATCTTACATGCAATATTTTTGACGAAGCGACACTGTCACGAAAGCCCAAAATAAAATCCATCTGGTAAGGCAAAACGTTATTCGGTAAGTTTAAATAACGACAGGTGCAAAAATTTAGGCCATGTATTTGCTACAATTACCAGCGGAACTCCCTATTTAAAGTTGCAAATAATACACTGCAAAATTACTTTTCATTTTTATTTGCTTTTTATCATCGAATGCGCGCGAAGTGCGATAGGTATTTCTTTTTGTTTGATTCGCTAATTTAATTATTTAATCACCACAATTTTCCCCATTTCTTCACCCCACTTCCAATAATAAACTCCTACAGGCAGACTTTGCAATGGGATTATTGTTGTTTCAAGTAAAAGCGCAGTATTTATTCTTTCCAAGCCAAACTGATCAACTATTTTAAATAATTTATTTGAGCCTGTTACATTCGGATTAAATACTTGTATGCTTTCATATGAAGGGTTAGGGTATACTTGAAGTGAAATTTTTCTTTCTTCTTCTAAACCCGTGATTGTATCTTCAACTAAACTTACATCATCTATATAATAATATGCAAAACCGAATTGAGGAACGTTCGGAGGTAGTTCCTGCATTGAATCCGAATCAATTCCATCATGGAAATTTCCTAAGGTTAGGTAGTTCTCGGTCCCAATTGCTGTGTAACTGCCTGCAACTTGCACCCAGTTTAAGGTGTCATTAATTCGTCCATAATATTCAAATTGAGGAGTAACCGGTATTTTTATTAAATTGGTAGAGCTATGCAACAAACTGTCATTCGACAAATGAGCATCAAATCTTGTAATTGACCAACGACTCCTATTAGCCAAAGAAACGTAATATTTCAAATTGTATTTCTTATTGGCAACAAGAGTTTGACTAAGTTTAATCTCTATGTATTCTCTAAACGCATTACCATTTTGTAGAAAAAAATAATAACAAATGCCTGCATAAGCGGTTCCTGTATGAGCAAATTGATAACCGTTTTGACTAGTCGGAACTGAAACAAAAGAAGTTGAATCGTCGCAGGAATTATAATAATCGCTACTACTGCAAAAGGTTACACTATTTGACCATGGATATTTGTGTGGCTGAAACCAGTCATCCGCTCTATAAATTTGACCGAATGTATTTGGGCAATTAGTGAAATTCTCAAAACTCCCATTCGGAACAAGATTTTGTGCAGAAACATTGTTAAAGAAGAGACAGAAAGCAAATACTATTTTTAGTGTGATTCTTAGCATTAGTAATAGCAATAACTGTTTAATGTAAACTTCGCGATTTTTTGCCTAATTGCAAAAGTACGTATTAAAAAAGTATATCCACTCTCGCGCATTCTTCCAAACTTGTGTGTTTCAATCATTAAAACACCTCGTTTAATCTGAATACGGTAGTTGAAGAATCATTGTCTTACCCACACAATAAGTCTAAAAAAACAAATAAAACATTCCTTTTTACCCTATTTCTGCAGTAAAAGGGATAATAGCCTAACTAAATATAAAAATTAGTCGAGCTTTAACATTAAAACTCGCACGAAGTTTTAATACAAAATAATTTGTTCAAATAGTTTAGCGGTAAAATTTTGCTAATTTTAGTGCACTTGTTATTTCGACATTATTGCTAATAAACAAATAAGCATAACTAGTCAGCTTGCGGAACATACTTTTTGATTATCACTGGCATCAACACCTGTTTCAACAACAAAAAAAAAATGAAAAAAAACTTACACCTACTACTTGTTTTCCTCCTTTTAAGCAGCACAGCCAACCTGCTTCATGCACAATGCTGGAAATATATTTCAACCAACAATAGTATGTCAACTGCACTTCGAACCGATAGCACACTTTGGGTTTGGGGTAACAATGGAAAAGGGCAGTATGGCAATGGAACCTACAGTAATAGCTCTTCTCCTTTGTATTATGCTTATGGAAAAAAATGGACTTCGACCTCAGCCGGTGGTTGGCATTTGATTGCCAAAAGAAACGATGGTAGTTTATGGACTTCAGGTTGGAATATGTACGGGCAATTAGGATTGGGCGGAACAGGAGATGTACCTGTACTTTCGCAAATGGGCCTGCAATACGATTGGGATACTGCTGCTTGTGGTTATGCCTCAAGTTGTGCCATTAAAACAAATGGTACTTTATGGACCTGGGGACGAAATAATAAAGGTCAGTTAGGTGTTGGAAATTACAATCAATACAATAGCCCTACCTTGGTTGACAGTAGCACCAATTGGAAATTTATTTCGCCCAGTCATGGACACATGCATGCCATTAAAACCAACGGCACACTTTGGGCCTGGGGAGAAAATAATGCCGGGCAATTGGGTGATGGTACAAACTTAAACAGACCACTTCCTGTGCCTATTGGAACGGATAGCAACTGGGTAAAAGTATCGTCAAAATATTGGGCTACTATTGGTTTAAAAGCCAACGGAACAGTTTGGGCTTGGGGAGATAACACTTTTGGTCAAGTTGATACATCACTCATTGATAAATATTATCCTGTGCAAATAGGAAGCGATAGCGATTGGGTAGATATATCTTCGGGCTACTATCATTTTGTTGCTATTAAGTCGAACGGAACTTTATGGACTTGGGGCCGCAACAATTTTGGCCAGTTAGGCGATAATAGTTTGATTGATAAATATGTGCCACAAAAAATTGGAATCGATACCAATTGGGCTAAATGTTCAGCCGGTATCAACTCTACATTGGCATTGAAAACAACGGGCGAATTGAAATCGTGGGGAAATAACCTAAGTGGAACATTGGGAAATGGAACATTCACCAGCAGTTCGGTGCCGGTTAGCGTTTTTTGCTTGGCGGTATCCATCGATGAAATTCAAAACGCTTTTAGTATTTATCCTAATCCGGTGAACGATTATATACGAATAGAAAACAGCAAAAATGTTAAGATTGATCGGATTTGTGTGATTGATTATATGGGCAAAACTATAGCTGAAGAACAAAATGAATTTGATGGTTTCACTTGCTCAAACCTGAAAAGTGGCATCTATTATATGCTGATTTATACAGGCGGTAAAATGCATTCCAATAAATTTTTGAAAAACTAAACAAGATTTTCTCGCTGTATACTTTTGGAAATTTTTTTCTGAATAAGCTCTTTAAGCGCAGCACTAGTCATTGCAAAATTTGGTTAGGATAATCTTGTAATAAATTGTTTTTAGAGATTTAAAAAGCTTCCAACTAATATGTGTTCTTGTCCTAATTTAAAAATCCATTCGTCATACTTCTAAAACCTAATAAAAAATGAACTACGCTATTAAACACTTGCTGCACATACATGCACCAAAAACAAAAGTATTTGAAGCTATAACCAGCATAAATGGGTTACGCAACTGGTGGACCATTGAAACTTCGGGCGATGCGGCTTTAGGAGGTATTATACAATTTCGCTTTTCTACCAATGGTGGACCAGATATGAAAGTGAAAGAAATGAGCATGGATGAAAAACTTGTATGGGAATGTATGGAGAGTAACCATGGATGGAAAGGAAACCTACTTACTTTTTTATTAGATGAAAATGAGGGTAAAACTCGCGTACGATTTTCGCACGAAGGATGGAATGAGCAAGATGATTTTTATGCCATTTGCAGTTTTGCTTGGGCGCGCTACATGGAAAGTTTGCGGCAATATTGTCAAACAGGTAATGGAGAAGCATTTGGCACTGCGGGATATAGAATATAAAAAATATTTTTAAAAGCTTGTCCAAATTTTAAAAACCTGTTCGTCATTGCTGTATAAACTCTAAAAAAATTAAAATGAAAAAATCCATTTATCCTGCTGAAATCATGTTAGTCATGAACAGTCGATTATTTATCGCAGCTTTAGAAGGCGTAAACGATGAACAAGCCAATCAAAGAATTAGTGATCACAACAATCCATTAATTTGGTTAGCTACTCATACTACTTGGGCACGATTTAATATTTGCGCTATGTTAGGGAAACCTGCTAAAAATCCGTACGAAGGAAAATTTGAAAATTTTAAAGCCTATGATCCCAAAGACAACTATCCTACTTTGGCCGAAGTGAAAGTAGAATGGAACAAAGCTTCAGAATTATTAAAAGAAGCATTAAACACAGTAACCGAAGAACACTTAGCAGCTGAAAGCCCTTTAAAAAGCCCAATTGGCGATTTTACATTTGGTGGTACTGTGGCCTTTCTAGCACAACACGAAAGCTATGATATTGGACAAATGGCTTTCTTGAAAAAGTACCATACCAAAGTAGCTATGAAGTACTAAGGCTGTATAATTTTAAAACAAACGTTTCAAGTATTAATTATAAAAAAGTATTGACATGACTTCAAAAGAAAATTCACTTAATTGGTTTGAAATCTCTGTGAAAGATATCAAACGAGCCAAAAAGTTTTACGAAACTATTTTAGGAATTAAAATGCCCGAAATGGAAATGATGGGTATGCAAATGGCTTTTTTCCCATCCGAACCAAAAAGCGGTAAAGCCAATGGCGGTCTGTGCCAAAGTAAAATGCACAAGCCCAGTAAATCGGGTGCAAAAATTTATTTAAATGCGAATCCTGATTTAAAGACTGTATTGGCAAAAGTTACCAAAGCCGGTGGAGAAATAACAATGCCCAAAACGAGTTTAGGTCCTAATGGGTTTATGGCATTTTTTACTGATACAGAAGGCAATTCTATTGGACTACATTCAAACAAATAAATAATAAAAAATTTATGGCAGAATACTTATTAATATTTAGAGGTGGCGATGCGCAATCAGCTCAACAATCGCCGGAGAAATGGCAAGCACACATGCAAAAATGGATGCAGTGGATGGGCAATTTAAAAGAGCAAGGTAAATTAATTGGGGCGCAACCATTGGCCAATAGCGGTAAAATGGTAAGCGGTACAAAAAAAGTTATTAGCGATGGCCCGTATATGGAAGGCAAAGAACTAGTAGGTGGTTATCTATTATGCCATGCTGCTTCTTACGAAGAAGCCGTTGAAATATCGATGGAATGCCCTATTTTAGAGCACGATGGTACGGTAGAAGTAAGAGAAATTAAAGAACTTGCAATGTAATACCTCGTTGCCTGCCTGCTTTGTAAAGTGCATTGCATTTTCTAAACTATTTGCAGCAGGTAATTAATTTTAGAGGAATAAAGCAGAATTAATATTTGTGCTTGTTTTTGAGTAGCTTATTTATTCGATTTTTTGAACTTGGAAAAACCAGCCAGCATCAATCAACTCACCGACCATCTTTTCCGGCATGAATCGGGAAAGATGGTTTCTGTTTTAACAAAAATATTTGGTCCCGAAAATTTGGAAACTGCCGAAGACGTAGTGCAACAAACTTTTATGGATGCTATTCAACTATGGAAATTTAAAGGAGTTCCTGAAAATCCATCTGCCTGGTTATTCAAAGTGGCAAAAAACAAAGCCATTGATGTAGTGCGCAAAAATAAGTATTCGCGCAATTATGATTTTAACGATAGCGAGCGCATGTTGCTCACTTCGGAGTATACATTAGCAAGTACAATGGATAAATTATGGAACGAAGATTTGGTACAAGACGATATGTTGCGCATGATGTTTGCCTGCTGTCATGCAGAAATTTCGACCGAAAATCAAATAACCCTTATACTTAAAACACTGTGCGGATTTAGTACAGCTGAAATTGCAAAAACTTTTCTTACTTCCGAAGATACCGTTTCTAAAAGGTTGTACCGAACAAAAGAGTTTTTTCGTGAACAAAAAATAAAATTCGCAATTCCTTCAAATGACGAATTGCAAAATAGAACAGAAGCCGTTTTAAATTCAATTTACTTATTGTTTAACGAAGGATATAGTTCGACTCATTCAAACGAACTAATAAGAAAAGACTTGATTGACGAAGCCATGTTGCTTTGTAAATTGCTGCTCGAAAATAAAAGAACTCAATTGCCGCAATGTTATGCCTTAATGGCTTTGATGTGTTTTCACGCAGCACGCAGCGAGAGTAGAATTTCTGCAACAGGTGAAATAATTTTATTGCCTGTACAAGATCGCAGTACCTGGAATTTTGAACTGATAGCAAGAGGCAATGAGTATATGAACCAAGCTGCTTTTGGCGATGCCATTACCTCCTATCATTTAGAGGCTGCAATTGCATACGAGCATTGTATTGCTCCAAATTTTGAAAAAACAAATTGGCTTAGAATTTTAGATTTATACAATTGGCTTTGTAAAATTGCTCCATCTCCGGTAGCTGAGTTGAATAAGGTTGTGGCCCTGCTTCAAGTGGAAGGAGCATTAGCGGCTAAGCAACAATTAACAATGCTTGCAGAGGATAAAAAAATGCATAACTTTTATCTGTATCACAGTCTATTAGGCGAAATTAATGCGTTATTATTGAATAGTGTTGAGGCAAAGAAAAACTTTGAAACGGCAATGCAGCTTAGTCAATCGGCTCCAGAGAGAAAAATATTGCGAGATAAAATTCATGCTTTGTTAAACTAGGCGATTGAGTTTATCGTTGAAGTTTAATTTTTAATTCATCATTTTTTTCTTTTTGCTTGTTCGAAAAGAAAGATACTGCCTTCCATTTCTCCGGCCAAGCTAAGGGTAGGTAGGAAAATCAAGACTGCTAGTAATTTCAAAAAAAAATAAATTTCTTTTCAACAAAATATCCCATCCTACTTTATCAAGTAGCTTTTGCTTTATATTTGCCCTCAATAATTTTAAAAATTAATGGATCAGTTTATCGTATCGGCTCGTAAGTATCGCCCGGCAACCTTTCATACGGTGGTTGGGCAAATGCATATAACCAATACCCTACAAAATGCCATTAAAAACAAGCACCTGGCACAAGCATTTTTATTTTGCGGTCCACGTGGTGTGGGTAAAACTACTTGTGCCAGAATTCTAGCTAAAACCATCAACTGTTTTAACTTAACCGAGCAAGTTGAAGCTTGTGATACCTGCGAAAGTTGTGTATCGTTTAACAATGGGCAATCGTTGAATGTGCACGAGCTCGATGCTGCTTCCAATAACTCCGTAGACGATATCCGTAATTTGGTAGATCAGGTACGATTTGCTCCTCAACTCGGACAATTTAAAGTGTACATTATTGACGAGGTGCACATGTTGAGTAACCAGGCCTTTAACGCATTTTTAAAGACCTTGGAAGAGCCGCCTGCACACGCTATTTTTATTTTAGCAACTACCGAAAAGCACAAAATTATTCCTACTATTTTATCGCGTTGTCAGATATTTGATTTTAACCGTATTCAAATTGAAGACATCGCAAATCACTTAGCCTTTATTGCCAAAAGCGAAAACATAAGCGCCGAAACGGATGGTTTACACATTATTGCTCAAAAAGCTGATGGTGCTTTACGTGATGCTTTAAGTATGTTTGATCAAATTGTGAGTTTCGCCGGCAATAGCATCACTTACAAAGCAGTAATCGACAATCTGAATATTTTAGATTACGATTACTATTTTAAGATGACCGATTTTATTTTGGCCGAGAATATTTCCGAAAGTTTGCTTTTGTATAACGAAGTACTTAACAATGGTTTTGATGGCCATAATTTTATAAATGGACTTGCCGAACATTACCGCAATTTGCTGGTAAGTAAGGATAGCGCCACATTGCAATTGTTGGAAGTAGGTACTACTATTCGCGAAAAATACAAAGAACAAACTCAAAAATGTTCGCTCGTGTTTTTAATAAATGGGCTCAACACTTTAAACAATGCCGACTACAAGTACAAGGTAAGCAAAAATCAACGCTTGCTGGTCGAGCTGAGTTTAATGCAATTATGTAGTCAACAATTACTGAAAAACAGCCACGAGGCTGAAAAAAAAAATGATGGCATAGAGCAAAAGGTAGCTATTTCAGCCCCTTCAAATAGTTCTCCAACTACTGCCCTGGTTGCACCTGCTAGTGCCGCTGCGCCCGCTGCCACTGTTGATGCTACAGTTAAATCAGAAACCCTAAGCACAAACCCACTACCTGAATCGCTTCCTGTTAAAGAGCTAAAGCCAAAGCTTTCTCCTGCGATTCCTAGTTTTTCTATATCAAAATTTACCCAAGCTAACAAGCAAGTTAGCACTACTGTTGTTACTGAGCAAAGCGGTGAAGAAAAAACCGATCCCAACAAAAAATTGTTTAGTCAGGAAGCTTTGGAACTAAGTTGGAAAAATTTTGCTCAAAAAATCAATGCATCCGGTAAAGTAAATTTCTACAGCACGCTCAGCACTTACAAACCAAAGTTGACGGATAATTTTGTGATTGAATTTTGCCTCGATAATAAAGTGCAGGAAGATGAATTTAACCGCGAAAAAATTGATTTGCTTGGGCATCTCCGTAAGGAATTAATGAACCAGGAAATTCAGGTAATTAGCATACTCAACAAAAAGGAAGGCATTGAAAAAAAGCCTTACACTAACATCGAAAAGTTTAAGTACATGATGTCCATCAATCCAGCCATTGAAACCTTACGTAAGCAATTGGATTTGGAGGTTTAAAATGGGATTGAAATTTCAAAATAGCTGGTACTTTTTCTGAACATCATAGCTATTCAAGCAGGTATTTTCATTTTGCTAAAACCTTTCTAAGTCTTTAGAAATCTACTATTCCTAACTTTAGCATTAATCCTGAATTTACATTAGCAACTTATCTTAGAAAGTAGGAATAGCTTAATTCGAACATCGTAAATTGCTTTTCAAATTAGGTTTTAGCCAATGCTTTATTAAATTTACAGAAAAAATAGAGTGTAACATTTAAAAGAATTTTTATGGAAGCTACACGTTTGTTTGATTGTCCGTATTATCAACTCGAGCATTTTCCGCAAAAGGATGCACTTGCCAGCAAAGCCGATGGAAAATGGACTTGTATTTCGACACAGGAATACATTGATTTAGCCAACAAAATAAGTTTGGGATTGCTAGAACTAGGCATACAACCCGGCGATAAAATTGCCATCATCAGCAATAACCGACCTGAGTGGAACATCATGGATATAGGCATCGGACAAGTGGGAGGAATTGTTTGTCCGGTTTATCCAACAGTATCAGAAAACGATTACAAGTTTATTTTTAATGATGCTGAAGTACGTTACGTTTTTGTATCCGATACTGAAATACTTGCTAAAGTAAATGCTGTAAAAAAGGATGTTTCAAGCCTTAAAGGAATTTACAGTTTTAATAAGATAGATGGAATTACGCATTGGTCAAGCTTGTTGGAACTTGGTAATAAGGCACGCATAGATGAAGTGAAAGCAAGAATGAATGCAGTTGCTGAGGATGATTTAGCTACCATTATTTATACTTCGGGAACTACGGGAAATCCAAAGGGTGCGATGATTTCGCATAAAAATATGATGAGCAATGCAAAAAATTGCGTGGAACGTTTACCTGTAGGAAACGATGCAAAAGCATTAAGCTTTTTACCTCTTTGCCATGTGTACGAACGCATGCTTACATACTTGTATCAAATTACCGGAGTATCTATTTATTATGCCGAATCGATGGATACCATTGGTGAAAACATACGCGAAGTAAAACCCGATATTTTTGCAGCAGTGCCCCGTTTGATTGAAAAAGTGTACGATAGAATTATTGCCAAAGGTTCGGAACAAAAAGGAATTAAAAAGGCTTTATTCTTTTGGGCAGTATCCTTAGGATTACGTTTTGAATTAAATGGTGCAAATGGCTGGTGGTATGAATTACAGCTGAAAATAGCCAACAAACTTATTTTCACAAAATGGCGTGAAGCATTGGGCGGTAATGTAAAAGCAATAGCCTCAGGTAGTGCACCTCTGCAACCTCGTTTAGCACGTGTATTTATGGCTGCTAAAATTCCTGTAATGGAAGGATATGGACTTACCGAAACCGCAGTAGTTGTTTCGGTAAATTGCGAAAAAAATAACGGCGTTATGTTTGGCTCTGTAGGACGTGCAATAAATAGCGTTCAGGTAAAAATTGCTGAAGATGGAGAGATATTAATTAAGAGCCCGAGTGTGATGTTGGGCTATTACAAAAGACCCGATTTAACTGCCGATGTAATTGATAAAGAGGGATGGTTTCACACAGGAGATATTGGAGAAATTGTAAATACCGATTTCTTAAAAATCACCGATAGAAAAAAAGAAATTTTTAAAACTTCAGGAGGTAAATATGTTGCTCCACAATTGCTAGAAAATAAATTTAAAGAATCGAAATTTATTGAACAAGTAATGGTTATAGGTGAAGGAAAAAACTTTCCGGCTGCTTTGATACAACCGGCATTCGTATTTTTAAAAGAATGGTGCGAACGCAAAGGTATAGCTGTATCATCAAACGAAGACATGATTGCAAAGGCCGAAGTAATTGCACGAATTCAAGAAGACATAGAACTCTACAATCAGGAATTCGGCAAATGGGAACAGGTGAAAAAAATTGAATTGATAGCTAGCGAATGGAGTATTAAAAGCGGTGAATTAACTCCAACTTTAAAATTAAAAAGGAAATTTATTCTTGAAAAATATAAAGTTCTGGTTGAAAAAATTTACGGTAAAAATAGCTGATTCAATCACCGACCGGTATTCTTCAATTTCATTTAATAAGTATAAATTATGCTAAGAAAAACGCTTTCCATTTTGTTCTTAGTGTTTTGCCTTTCGGCAGAAGCACAAGATTACTTACAACTTAAATCTTATACATTAGACAATGGATTTAAAGTATACCTCCTACCCGATCCTTACGCTACAACTACTTTTGGGGCGGTTGCAGTACATGCCGGTTCAAAAAACGATCCTGCTGATGCTACCGGATTAGCGCATTATCTTGAACATCTTTTGTTTAAAGGAACCACTACCATGGGTACCATTGATTATGAAAAAGAAAAGCCTTTTTTAGACAGCATCACTTTTTTATACCAAGAGCTCAAAAAAACTTCGGATGAAACACAGCGAAAAGCAATTAAACTAAGAATCAATCAACAAGCCATGGAGGCAGGTAAATATGGCTTGCCCACTGAATTTCATACCTTGCTAAGTTCAATAGGTGGTACTTCAATTAATGCATTTACAGCACCAGATATGACGGTGTATCACAATTCATTTCCTGGCGAACAAATGGAAAAATGGTTGGAACTATATTCACATCGCTTTATAAATCCGGTATTTCGCTCTTTTCAGTCGGAGCTGGAAGTGGTGTACGAAGAAAAAAACCGAGCTTCCGATAATTTTCAATTCAAATTAATTACCGAATTGCAAAAGAGTTTGTATCCAACACATCCTTATGGAACACAAACTTCTTTGGGTAGCACCGAACACCTTAAAAACCCACCCATTGACAGGATTTACGAATTTTTTAAAAACTATTATGTGGCCAATAACATGGCACTTTTTTTAGTAGGAAATTTTAATGCTGATGCTGCGATTCCGCTGATTAACGAAAAATTCGGAAAATTACAGAAAGGAAATGTTCCCGAATTTGTTGCCCCAACTCCTTATGTATTTAGCAAAAACATTGTTACCAAATTACGCGTAACTCCTGTAAAAGTTGATTTGGTTGGTTTTAAAAGTATACCTACTTCGCACCCTGATGAAGTTGCGTTAGAGCTTTGCAATTCCTTGTTATTTAATGATAACGAAACCGGTTTATTAAATAAGCTGCAACAAAACGGAAAGCTGTTAGCTGCCTTTGCACAAAGTTTTCACTTGAACGACGATGGTGCCGAATTACTAATTATTGTTCCAAAAATAGTTGGAGAATCGTTTGGCAAAGCTGAAAAGTTAGTATTTGCGCAACTCGACAGTATTATCAATGGAAATTTTTCGGATGCCTTTTTAGAAAATTCTAAAAATGAGTTGATCAAAAATTACAAGCAAAACATGGAAGATCCTGAGAGTAGAGGATTAGAAATGATCGACCTATTTACTACCAAAAAAACCTGGAACGATGTGTTGGCTTATCCTGAAAAGCTAAGCAAACTAACCAAGGCCGATGTAATGGCGGTTGCTAAAAAATACTATGCTCGTCCACATTACTCCCTTCAATCGAAAACCGGGTTTCCTAAAAAAGACCAACTCGAAAAACCGGGATTTAAGCCTGCTGTGACTACACAAACTGAAAAATCGAAGTTTGCAAAACAGTTTGAAGAAATAAAAGATGCTACGGTAACTCCTCGCTTTTTAGATTTGAACGCTGGTTTTGGATTTCATGATTTGGGAAATGGATCAAGCTTTTATTCCTTGCCCAACAGGTATAATAATATAGCTTCATTAAACATTAACTATTATGCAGGCACCCATTTAATTCCTAATTTAAGTTTAGCTGCGCAGCTTTTAAATGAATGTTATCCTAAAGGAATGACACTCGAAAGCTTTAAATCTGAATTGGCTAAAATAAATACAACACTTGAATTTACTGCTGAAGACGACTTTTTTAGTGTTAGCATTATTGGAGATGAAAAAAACATGGAACGTGCCATGGAACTTTGCTCGGCTTTGCTAAAAGCACCTGAAGCTGCCAAAGAAGCCATGAAAAATTTAACCGAAGGCATGAAAGCAGATCAAGAATCGGAACAAAAAGATCCTGCAACAATGGGACTTGTACTGCGCAGTTATGCTTTGTATGGAAACGAATCGCCCTATAAAAAACGTGCTTCCTTAAGTGAAGTTAAAAGTTGGAATGCATCCAAACTTTTGCAATTGATTAGTGAAGCTGTAAGTTATTCGGCAAGCTTTCATTACTGCGGAAATGCTGATGTACAACAGCTTATTGAAGCAGCTAAAAAGAATCAATTAGCAGGTAATAAAGGTAAAGCTGTATTGACCGAACTAAACAACCAACCTATTGAAAAAACAAAAATTTATTTGGTAAATAGTTCCAAATCGCGTCAAAATCAAATTTATTTTTCAGCATTAGGTAGTACCTATAATTCGGCAGATGATGCTAAGCTTAGTCTTTTAGGACACTACATGGGAGGTAGCTTTTCTGGACTTATACTTCAAGAAATTCGCGAATACCGCTCGTTGGCTTATACTGCCGGAGGTCGTTTTACAAAACCAATTTTGGCTTCTAAACCCATTTTATTTACTTCGTTTGTAGGCTGTCAGGCAGATAAAACGAACGAATCAATAGATGTGATGCTAAACATTATAAACAAGATGCCTGAATATCCTGAACGAATTCCTGCCTTTAAAAATTACATCAATAGTAGTTTAACAACTTCTTATCCGAATCAGCGCGATTTAACTGAAACTGTTGAATTACTGAAGTTAAAAGGCTTTAGCAAGGATCCCAAATCAAATGAATACGAGTCGATAAAAGATCTGAACTTTGAAAAGATGTTAGCCTATTACGAAGCAAACCTTAAATCGAAGCCGCTTTTGATAACTATCTATGGCGATAAATCGAAAATAGATTTGCTGAAATTAAAATCTTTGGGAGAAATTATTGAATTGAAAGAAAAAGATATCGCTACTTATTAATCAGCAAAAGTGAGGTTATTGGGCTAATTCTAGCGTAGCATTTTAGGTAGACTTTATCAAGTTAACCAACTAAGCTCGTCGATTTTTATCTTCTTTTAATTTACGTTTCTCTTCCTGTTTCTCAGCTTTGGTCTTCGTTTGCTTTATTAATCGAACACCTAGAAACACGCCCATTTTGTAATTAAAATATTCACTCTTCAAAGTTTGAAAGGTGCTTCGGGTATAATCCACATTCGCAAATATTCCGGTATACACCGTCTTCCCGTTTATTCCCAAACTGCCTCTTGCCTTCGACATAAATGGCAAGTTTACTTTTCGAAATACTGCTGTGTCGGTGTATTGCTTATTAAACTGTGGCCCGCTTCCAACATACACTGAAGTTGCAAAATAAAATTGTTGATACACAATATTTCCGGCAAAACCGGGCAACACAAACCATGCTTGCTGACGAAGCTTTGTAAGCTGTTGTAAATTTTCGTAGTATCTTTTTACAGTTGTATCAACAAATAATCCTTGTGGGCGCAGCAATTGATTTTGCTCAGTTCCAAACCAAACTAAAAAAGTTGCAGCCGATTTTTTTTGAAATTCACTTTGCATAAAAGCTGCTTTATAACTAAATCTGCTGGCATTTGTAATAAGGCGCATACTAAGTCCCCAATGGCTTGAACTTATCTGAGAATCAAAATTTGGCAAGGGTGAAAACAGCTTATCTTCACGCAAATAATAATTCCGCTTAAAGCGATCGTAATATGCTTCAAAGCACAATTTATTGCCTACAATATTTAATTTAAAATCTTTAAAATTGGTTACAGGTTTATTGTTTTTATTGAAATATTTTTCGGTAAACCGGAAATCAATTCCAAAACCTCCAAACATAAAATTAAATGAAAAGCCCGACGAGAAAGGAAGGTAGCTACCGTAATTTAGTTGAGCATTGTTTAATTCACTTTTTGTGTACACCAATGAACTCAATGGATTTATTGCTTGCCTAAAATTATTTTGATTGACCTGCAATCTGAAATTCAAGCGGGTTTTAAATTTTGAGATATAGTTAGGATCTTGTTCCAGTTGCTTAGCTTCCGAATTATTCAACAATACTATGAAAGCAAAAGTTACAAAAAAGTAGCTTCGTTTTAAGTTGAGATAGTTTAACTTCGCCAAAATTTATTCAGTTTTAAAATGATCGTTTTTAGTTATTTTCTGTATTACTTTTTACTTATTCCGCTTTCATTACTTCCATTTCCGGTATTGTATCTATTTTCGGATGTAGCCTTTTATTTACTTTACTATGTATTTCCTTACCGCAAAAAAGTAGTGCTCTCCAATATCCGCAACTCGTTTCCCGAAAAATCGGAAGCAGAAGTTGAAGCTATTGCAAAAAAATTCTATGCGCATTTTTGCGATTTAGCTGTCGAAAGTATAAAAGTATTTACGATTTCAAAAGCCAGCTTAATGAGTCGCCTCAATGTTGTTGGTCCCGATTTAATGAAAAAATACTACGACGAAAAGCGCAGTTTAATTTTGGTAACCGGCCATTATGCAAACTGGGAATGGGCCGCTGTATCCATTGGTTTATACGGACCACATAAACCCCTTGGTATTTACCAACGCATATCGAATAAGTTTTTTGACGAAAAAATGCAGAAAACCCGTAACCGCTTTGGCACTATCTTAATGTCGACCAAAGAAGTTTCGGAATTTTTTGAACGCTATAAAAACGAACTCACCATGACCGGTTTTATCGCAGATCAAAGCCCGGGTAAAGTTCAAAATGCGCATTGGATGCAGTTTTTGAATCAGGATACACCTGTTTCGTATGGTTCTGAAAAATATGCCAAACAATACAACATGGTGGTACTGTATGGTAAAATTACCAAAGTAAAAAGAGGGCATTACCAAGTTGAATACGAATTGGTAACCGATGCTCCCAACAGTTTAGCTCCCAATGAAATTACCGAAAGGCATACACGCATCAACGAAAAGCTGATAAAAGCTGCTCCCGAATACTGGTTGTGGACACATCGCAGGTGGAAACACAAGCGGAGCTAAGAGTTGCGATGCAATTATTGTATTGACATGCATCTTGCATCGCTAAAAAATATTTTCCTAATTTCATCATGCAAATTACATAGTGCAAAAATTACTTTCTTATGTCTGCTCCATTAGCTGAAAGGCTTCGCCCCTCTACCTTCGACACATACATCGGTCAAAAACACTTGATTGGAGAAGGAGCAGTTTTACGCAAGGCAATCGAAAGTGAAGTATTGCCCTCGCTCATCTTGTGGGGACCTCCGGGAGTAGGAAAAACAACCTTGGCGAACATTATTTCACAAAAATTAAAACGACCTTTTTATGCTTTAAGTGCAATTAATTCGGGTGTAAAAGACATTCGTGAAGTAATTGACAAAGCTAAGAGTCAGGCATTTTTTGGTACCAACAATCCGATTTTATTTATAGATGAAATTCATCGATTCAGCAAATCGCAACAAGATTCATTACTTGGGGCAGTTGAAAAAGGAATCGTTACATTGATTGGCGCTACAACCGAAAATCCATCTTTTGAAGTTATTTCACCTTTGCTTTCGCGTTGCCAGATTTATGTACTTAAAAATTTAGAAAAAGAGGACCTTATTTCATTGTTGCAACAAGCGCTAGTGCAGGATGAATTTTTAAAGAAAAAAAACATACACATTGCTGAATACGAAGCTTTGCTGCGTTTATCAGGAGGTGATGCACGAAAATTATTGAATACGTTTGAATTGGTTATAAACTCAATTAGTGGAAAGGAGCTAACTATTACCAATGAATTAGTAACTGAAAGTGTACAACAAAATCTTGCTCTCTACGATAAGGGTGGCGAACAGCATTACGATATCATATCGGCCTTTATAAAATCGTTGCGTGGCAGCGATCCAAATGCTGCGGTTTATTGGTTAGCTAGAATGCTCGAAGGCGGTGAGGACCCATTGTTTATTGCACGTCGTATGCTTATTTTAGCAAGTGAAGATATTGGAAATGCAAATCCTACGGCCTTAGTAATTGCAAACAATTGCTTTCAGGCAGTGAACGTAATTGGAATGCCCGAAGGACGAATTATTTTATCGCAAGCAGCAACCTATCTTGCATGCTCAGCTAAAAGTAATGCAGCTTATATGGCTATTGGTGAAGCGCAGGAATTGGTAAAAAACACCGGCGATTTACCCGTACCTCTTCATTTACGAAATGCACCTACCAAATTAATGAAAGACTTGGGTTATGGCAAAGAATACGATTATGCACATAGTCATGAAAAAAACTTTATACTACAAGAATATCTCCCCGATACGCTAAGCGGAACGCGCATTTACGCGCCGGGTAATAACGCCCGTGAAAATGAAATGCGTGAGCGATTAAAAAAACTTTGGCAGGAAAAATATAACTATTGATTTTTTCTCCAAACAAATTTTCATCAGCCGGAAATATGATTTTCGACAGGTTTTTTTGTGTGCTCGGAAATTAATTTTGCCAAGCCAAACCCCATTTAAATGAACCTAATAAACAAGTACAATGTAGCCGGACCGCGCTACACCAGTTATCCTACTGTTCCGTATTGGAATAGCATTGCACCTAGTCAGGAGGAATGGAAAACAGCCGTTAAAAATTCATTTAACATCAGCAACAAGGAACATGGTATTTCACTGTACATACATTTACCTTTTTGTGAAAGTTTATGCACTTACTGCGGATGCAATACACGCATCACGGTGAATCATGAGGTAGAACAACCTTATATAAAAGCGCTAATTAAAGAGTGGCAATTATACCTGCGCATTTTTGAAGCAAAACCTCGTATTAAAGAAATACATTTAGGTGGAGGAACTCCTACTTTTTTTTCAGCTAAAAATTTAACCCAACTAATTGAGGGCATTACTCAGAATGCCGATGTTTGCGAAGATGCCGAGTTTAGTTTTGAAGCACATCCAAACAATACAACTAGTGAACATTTAAAAACTTTGTATTCACTTGGGTTTAAGCGCTTGAGTTTAGGCATACAGGATTTTGATATACGGGTACAACAAATTGTAAATCGCATTCAATCTTTTGAGCAAGTTGAGCAGGTAGTAACTGAAGCTAAAGCAATTGGTTATACTTCTATAAATTTTGATTTGATTTATGGCTTGCCGCTTCAAACGCGCGAAAGTGTGCAAAGTACGATTGCCAAGGTAGTTCTTTTACGCCCCGATAGAATTGCCTTTTACAGCTATGCCCATGTACCTTGGGTGAAACCAGGACAACGAAAATTTACTGAAGCCGACTTGCCTGCCGATGCTGAAAAACGGGAACTTTACGAAATTGGAAAAGCACAATTTTCGGCAAATGGATATGTTGAAATTGGGATGGACCATTTTGCGCTGCGTAGCGATTCGTTGTATATTGCCAGCCAAACAAAAAAGCTGCACCGCAATTTTATGGGATACACACATTCCTACACACGGTTAATGGTGGGTTTAGGTGTATCGTCAATAAGTGATACTTGGCAGGCTTTTGCGCAAAATGTAAAAAAAGTAGAAGAGTATTATTCACTGCTCGAAAAAAACGAATTGCCCATTTTTAAAGGACATTTGTTGGATGAAGAGGATTTAATTATTCGTAAACACATACTTCAATTGATGTGTAGCCTCGAAACTTCTTGGGAAAAACCTGAGGAGCAATGTGCTGCCGTGTATGATGCAATTGAAAAACTTTCAGAACTAACTAAGGATAATTTACTTGAGTTAAAGCCCTATCATTTAAAGGTGAAAGAATTTGCTCGCCCCTTTATCCGCAATGTTTGTATGTGCTTTGATGCGCGCTTATGGCGCAATTTACCACAAGCTCAAATTTTTAGTTCGGTAGTATAAATCTTGTCAGGGTTTTTTACCTTTGCTGCGATTAAAGACTATGACCGAAGCTCAGGAAAAAACGCGCCATCAATTGCGCAAAGCAGTATGGGACCTCAACAAAGAATTCGAACTTTTTGTTCCGGGGGATAAAATTATGGTTTGCCTTTCGGGTGGTAAAGACAGCTATACCATGCTCGATATGCTGCTTCACGTGCAGCTGGTATTGAAAAATGAAATCGAATTAATTGCTATCAACCTCGATCAAAAACAACCCGATTATCCTGCACATATTTTACCTGCCTACCTAAGTGATTTGAATGTAAATTTTGAGATTGTAGAAAAGGATACTTACAGCATTGTGAAAGATAAAGTGCCTGAAGGAAAAACTATGTGTAGCTTATGTTCACGCCTTCGCAGAGGAATTTTGTACGATAAAGCATCTCAACTGGGAGTTACAAAAATTGCTTTAGGACATCATCGTGAAGATGTATTGGAAACATTTTTTCTGAATTTATTTTTCAGCGGCAAGCTCGAAACTATGCCGGCAAAATTCCGCACCGACGATAATCGACACACTGTAATTCGTCCGCTTGCTTATTGCAAAGAGCAAGAAATTATTGACTACGCAGCATTTAGGAATTTTCCGATTATACCTTGTAATTTATGTGGCTCTCAAGAAAACATGCAACGCAAAGCCATTAAAAAAATGTTGGCCGATTGGGAAATGCAATTTCCGCATAGAAAAGAAATCATGTACAATGCGCTTAAAAACATACATCCAACGCATTTGTATGACCGCAATCTTTACGATTTTAAAGCCTTATCAGAAAGTTTAGGAGTGGAAGCCTTGAATTTTTAACGACTCAAATACAAGTTTCTTTCCGAATAAATTTGGTGGAAATATTCATCCGTTAAATCATCAATAAAATAAATGGCTTCACCTGTTGATTTCATTTCAGGACCAAGCTCTTTATTCACTTCAGGAAACTTCTCGAAACTGAATACCGGAATTTTAATGGCATAGCCTTTTTTACGCGGATTGAAAGTAAAGTCTTTCAACTTTTTTTCACCCAACATAACTTTGGTAGCATAGTTTACATAAGGCTCATCATAAGCTTTTGCAATAAAAGGAACGGTGCGTGAAGCACGTGGATTTGCTTCGATGATGTATACTACTTCGTTTTTTATAGCAAACTGTATATTAATTAAACCCACAGTTTTTAAGGCCAGAGCAATGGTGCGTGTATGTTGTTCAATTTGCTTAATCACCGAATCGCTCAAATCAAAAGGCGGTAATACTGCATACGAATCGCCCGAGTGTATACCGGCCGGTTCAATATGTTCCATGATTCCTATGATGTAAACATCTTCTCCATCACAAATAGCATCTGCTTCGGCCTCTATGGCACGTTCTAAAAAATGATCGAGCAATACTTTATTTCCGGGAATATCCTTTAAAATATTTACCACATGCGTTTCCAGTTCCTGCTCGTTAATTACGATTTTCATGCCTTGACCACCCAATACATAAGATGGTCGAACCAATAATGGAAATCCTAATTCGCGCGACAATTCAACCGATTGTTCGGCATCTTCAATTACACCAAATTTTGGATAAGGAATATTATTTTCTTGGAGCAATCGTGAAAAGCTACCGCGGTCTTCAGCTAAATCCAATGCTTCATAGGTGGTTCCAAGAATTTTTATGTTGTAACGATTTAATTTCTCAGCCAGTTTTAAAGCGGTTTGTCCACCCAATTGAACAATTACACCCAGTGGTTTTTCATGCAAAATAATATCGTAAATATGCTCCCAAAATACCGGTTCAAAATAGAGTTTATCGGCAGTTTTAAAATCGGTTGAAACTGTTTCAGGATTGCAATTAATCATGATGGTTTCGTAGCCACATTCCTTTGCTGCCAATATTCCATGCACACAACTGTAATCAAATTCAATTCCTTGTCCAATGCGATTAGGACCTGAGCCCAACACGATTATTTTTTTCTTGTTGCTCGATATAGATTCGTTTGTATCTACTTCACCTTGCAAAGGAGGGTTCTCGAAAGTAGAGTAATAGTATGGAGTTTGCGCAGTAAATTCGGCTGCACAGGTATCTACTAATTTGTAAACTCGTTTTATATTCAGTTCATTTCTGCGTGCATACACTTCGCTTTCGAGGCAACGCAATAAATGGGCAATTTGTCTGTCGGCATATCCCTTTTGCTTTGCAACAAACAACAATTCGGCCGGAACATCTTTGAGTGAATAACTGCTAATTTCCTTTTCCAGAAAAAGCAGCTCTTCAATTTGATTTAAAAACCATGGATCAATTAAGGTAAGTTTTTGAATTGTTTTGAAAGAAATACCCAATTTAAATGCATCGTAAATATGAAAAAGTCTGTTCCAGCTTGGCTTTGCGAGGCTTGAAAGTATTTCATCCTGATTGCGTAATTCTTTTCCATCGGCACCTAATCCGTTACGTTTTATTTCTAAACTCTGACAAGCTTTTTGTAATGCCTCCTGAAAGGTGCGTCCAATGGCCATCACCTCTCCTACCGATTTCATTTGCAAACCTAATTCACGGTTTGCTCCTTTGAACTTGTCAAAATTCCAACGCGGTATTTTTACAATTACGTAATCTAAAGTAGGTTCAAAAAAGGCAGAAGTATTTCCGGTAATAGGATTTTTTAATTCATCTAATGTATAGCCAATAGCCAGCTTCGATGCAATACGCGCAATGGGATATCCGGTGGCTTTACTTGCCAATGCGGATGAACGTGAAACACGTGGATTAATTTCAATGGCTATAATATCTTCCTTTTCATCCGGGTTCACTGCAAACTGTACATTGCAACCACCCGCAAAATTGCCAATTGAGCGCATCATTTTTATGGCCATGGTACGTAAGCGCTGGAATGTTGTATCGCTTAAGGTCATGGCAGGAGCTACGGTAATTGAATCTCCTGTATGAATACCCATTGGATCAAAATTTTCGATACTGCAAATGATGGTTACATTGTCGTTATTATCGCGTAATAATTCTAGTTCATATTCCTTCCAGCCAAGTACCGCTTTATCAATTAATACTTCGTGAATGGGCGATGCGTGCAATCCGCGATTCAACAGTTCGTCAAACTCTTCACGGGTATGCACAAAGGAAGCACCTGTTCCTCCAAGTGTGTAGGAAGGTCGTATTACTAAAGGAAATCCTATACGTTGTGCAATTTCTTTTCCTTCCAAAAATGAGTTAGCTGTTTCGGATGGAGCAACACCAACGCCAATATCAATCATGAGTTGACGAAATTTTTCGCGGTTCTCTGTAATCTCAATTGCTGAAATATCAACACCAATAATCTTTACTCCATACTTTTTCCAAATTCCCATTTCATCTGCTTTGATACAGAGGTTGAGAGCAGTTTGCCCGCCCATGGTAGGAAGTACGGCGTCTATTTTTCGTTCCTTCAGTATTTTTACAATACTTTGAGTTGTAAGCGGCAGTAAATACACATGATCGGCGGTAACTTTGTCGGTCATGATGGTGGCCGGATTCGAATTAATCAGGCTTACTTCTATACCCTCTTCCTTGAGCGATCGTGCGGCCTGTGAACCGCTGTAATCAAATTCGCAGGCTTGTCCGATTACAATTGGACCGCTACCGATAATTAAAACTGAACGTATGGAAGTATCTAATGGCATTTGTTGGAGGGTAAAATTTGTGCGCCAACAAAAGTAGTATTTATTCCTTTTTTGAACTTTTTAAATAGTACCTTTTAAACTCATTTTATAAACAAATTATGAGCAAAGTAAAATCCAAATTTCGTGTTATAGTCCTCTCAAAAAATTACTGTATTACAAAACTTTTTACTCCCGAAATACTATTCCCGCTTAGCTTTGCAAAATATTTTCCGGAAGCAAGGTTGAGTTTTAAACGATTTTCATTGTTTAGAATTTCGTGTGTATGAACCAATCTGCCCATAATGTCAACCACCTCCAGTTTTAGTTTTTCATTAGCTCCTAATTTACCAGCTATTGAAATGGTAATTTCTCCATTTCCTAAGCTAGGATACAATTGAAATTGTGCAGTTTCATTTTTAATAGAACCGGCTTTAAGAATAACATCCAAATCGGTTTCCCAAATTCCCCTACCAAAAGTGCTTACATACACACGGTTTAGCGATTGGTTTATTTCAATATCCGAAACAATTACATTAGGTAAACCGTTACTAATATTTACCCAGGTTGTAGAATTCATTTCGAGTATGTATACACCTACATCAGTTGCTGCCAACAATTTACGACCACCGGGAAGGCTTTTCACACAATTCACCGGAAGGTTGGGCAAATTATACGATATGTTTTGCCAAGTTGTGCCTCCGTTTGTAGTGCGCATAACCTTTACACCTGCCGTAAATCCAGCCATTGAAACATATGCTGTGGCGGCATTGGTATCGTTAATTTCAACGGAGGTATAGTACAATGAATCGGGCAAACCGGCTGTAACATCTGTCCAGTTTGCACCTCCATCGGTAGTTGTATACATACTTGCCGGGATTGAAAATTCGTAGCGCACACGTTTTGCAGCAAACAATACATCGCCATTGCTAGGTGCAACAGCCAAAGCCGAAATTTCGTTATTGGCAATACCGGATGTCGGAAAATTAGAAATAGCAGTCCAATTATTTCCGCCATCGGTTGATTTGGTAACATTCACATAGCCAGTATACAGCGTTCCGGGGTTATTATAATCAGCAATTATTGGTGTAGTCCATTCTGCTACTTCTCCATTCACATTGGTATTGCACCATTGTCCATTTACACCGTTATCGAACGACAAATTAAAATTTCCAAACTGACTCGAACCTATGATATTACTATCGTTGAGCGGATTTATATAATTGTCCATTCCATCACCACCAAATATATTCGACCAGTTTTGACCATTAAAAAAGTAGGTAGAATTATCCTGAGCACCTGCCATTAGTTTTGCATTTGTATTTCTTGAGCTCGACAAGCGGTAAAAGGAAGTGATTTGCAAACCATCGTTTAATTTAGTCCATTGCGTAGGCCAAGGAATACCATTGTTTGCATCTACCCAACTATGAATTTGCATAGAAGATGTTCGATAAACACCGCCGTCGTTGCAGGTAAATATGTTTCCGGTTAAAGCTTGTCGGTCGAGCGAATGTATATCAGCATGCGTAGTTGGTCCGTAAGTGGTAGTCCAATGACTTACCGGATTAAAGGTTTGTGCACCATCTGCCGAGCCCCATAAATTTACACCACCGGTATATACCACATCGCGGTTTGTTGCATCTACTAATAATCCTAAATCATAGGTTCCCTGTCCACCGGTTCCGGTTCCATCATTTCCATCCAGTACATTGAGAGCAGGTGCTATATAGGTCCAGTTTAGTCCTGCATCGGTAGTGGTATAAAAACCATACAATCCACGGTCAATATCTACAGTTAGTGCGTAAATATAATTTGGGTCGGATGGAGCAATGGCTAATTTAATGCGTTGCACAGCACCGGTAGCAGGAATGCCGGTATTGAGCATGGTCCAGGTTTGTCCAAAATCGAGCGATTTGTAGATGGCTGCATTTCCTGTATTTGAATTATAGAGCCAACCGCTGGCAGCATACAATGTATTGGCATTTGAAGGATCTTGAACAAGGTCCCAGAATAATGAATCGAGTGTTTTGGTAAATGTAACACCTGCATCGTTGCTTGTATACATTCCACTTGTTCCGCAAACTACCAGTTTGTTGGTATTGGTGGGATGAATAATTGTTTTACGTAACAAGGAAGCATCGCCTTGAGTCATTTGAAAGCTCAGACTGGTTGGAGCCCAGGTTTGTCCCCCATCGGTTGTTTTGTATAAACCTAATCCGTAATGTGTATTGCGCTTACGTCCGTTAAGTTTCAAACTCACATCAATGTATTCAAAGTCGCACAGCGAAATGTACATGGTGTTTGGATTTATTGGATCAATTGCGATATCGCTTACACGCATAATTGGAAGGTTATCGGTAAGGGGCGTCCAGGTTTGTCCACCATTGCTGGTTTTCCAAACACCACCTTGTGCTACTCCTACAAAAAAAGTATTAGGATCGCTGGGATGAAAGGCAATGCAATTAATACGGCCCATTCCTACTTCGAGGTATCCGGTTTGGTTTATCGGCAAATCAAATGGTCCTGTTGGTAGCCATGAATTTACCATTGCACTGCGGCTTTGTGCTTGTTGTTCCTTTTGCTGCGTTGCTTTTACAATCTCATCAACATAGAGTGCAGGATCCACCGGCTCTCCTTGTGCATCGGTATGCAACTGTGTTTCCATTTCCCAACGCTTAAAATTTTTCCAATGCTTTTGCTTGCTTAAGTCGGTCGATTTTTTCCAAGAATCGAATTGCACTTGCATTTCTTTAAAACTAAGTGCTTTGTTGCTGCTGCGTTTTAAAAATTCTTGAGCAAATACTACTTGTTGCACTACAAGTAAGTTCAAAATGCAGTTTATTAAATGCTTCATATAAATTGGGTTAGATTTTTTTATTTTCAGAAAACCAAAGGTAGGTATAAAAAACAAAAATGCTACTCATAGCGGGTATGAGTAGCATTTAATAAAGTATAGAATCTGAATCAGATTAAACCAGAAATTATTTTTTGTGCAATTTATCAGAAGAAACGCTTAATTTTTTACGTCCTTTTGCGCGACGTGCGTTTAGCACTCGGCGTCCATTGGCAGTAGCCATTCGTTCACGAAAACCGTGCTTGTTTCTTCTTTTTCTCTGTGAAGGTTGAAATGTCCTTTTCATCGCTGTATATTTTTACTTTTTTAAAACGGACTGCAAAGGTAAAAAAAATACCATTCCGTCAAAATATTTTTTTAATCTTGTTTCAGAAGCCTAACTTATTTACGTTCATACACTTTTTCTCCGTTAACATAAGTACTGCGCACTTTTAATTGCCAGAGCAGGCTATCCGGAGCCGTTAATAAATCTTCGTCGAGTACCACAAAATCAGCCAATTTTCCCATTTCGAGTGATCCTTTTTCATTTTCTTCAAAATTGGCATAAGCCGCCCAATTGGTCATTGCTCGTAAGGCTTCTACCCTAGTTAAAGCATTTTCTTTTTGAAAGCCCTCGCTAGGATAATTTTTTTTGTCTTTTCTAACCACAGCTGCATAATATCCATATAAGGGATTAATGTCCTCCACCGGAAAATCGCTGCCGGCTGCAACCATGCCGGTAGTTTGCAGCAAACGTTTGTAGGCATAGGCATTTTTAATACGTTCCTTGCCTATGCGGCTTTCGGCCCAGTACATATCGCTGGTGGCATGTGTGGGTTGTATAGATGGAATAGTATGACTTTGCTTAAATAATTGAAAATCGTTTTCATGCAACACCTGTGCATGTTCGATGCGCCAGCGTAAATTGGGTTTGTTGGCTGTAGCACTTTGGTATACCTTTAATAAATTACGGTTACCCGAATCGCCAATGCAATGGGTGCAAAGTTGAAAATCGTGCTCGGCAATTTCGGTAGCAGCTTTTTCTATTTCTGCTAAAGTGGTCAGGGCTAATCCGTGATGATTTGTTTCATCGGTGTATGGCTCTATTAGCAAGGCACCACGCGAACCCAATGCGCCATCGGCATAAATTTTAAAGGACCTAACGGACAAACGATCGCTTTTTATTTTTCCTTTTTCAAAAAAATAGTTCTTATTTATCTCGTTGTAAGCAATCATGGCGTAGTAGCGCATTTTAAGCAAACCCGCTTTTTGCAATGAATCAATAAGTAAGATATTTTCCTTTTCCAAACCTGCATCGTCAACAGTTGTTAAACCAACAGCGAAGCAGTTTTGCTGAGCTTGCAAAAGGCCTTCAACTTCGGCTTCACGCGTTGGAGCAGGTATTTTTAGTTTTACCAGATCTACAGCATTGTCGAACAAGAGGCCTGTTAGTTTTCCATTTTTAACTTCTACTATACCACCCTCAATGCTGGTTTTGGCGGTAACTCCGCATAAATCAAGCGCTTTTTGATTAACGATGGCAGCATGACCGTCGATGCGGAAAAGAAATACCGGTTGGTTGGGAAAAAGGCTGTCGAGTTTTTCTTTGGTTGGATAGCTTTTGGTATTCCAATCGTTTTGATCCCAACCTCGACCAAAAATCCAGCCCATAAATTTTTGGTTTTGTAAGCGGGTAATTGTGTCTAACACTGCTTCCCAGGAAGTTGTGCCGGTTAAATTAATTTTCTTTAAATCAACAGCATATCCGTAAAAATGGCAATGTGCATCAATAAAACCGGGGTAAATAAATTTTCCTTGTAGGTCAATTTTTTCTTTGGCTTCAAAATTTTTAAGTTCATTATCCGTACCTACAGCGATAATTTTTCCATCCTTTATAGCTATAGCAGTAGCTTGTGTAAAAGCACTGTCTAGGGTATAAATATGTGTGTTGTAAATGAGTAAGTCGGCCGATGGTTGACTGCAACTGATTTGCAAACAGCTTGTTATAATTAAAAGCAGGTAAATTGAAAGGTGTTTAAGCATAGAATTGGTTAGGAGTGTAAAAAAAACGGTCAAATTTAAACAAATAAAAAAGCTCCTCTGTAAAGTATAAGGAGCTTTGGGTTTTGTAGTCGGGATGACTGGATTTGAACCAGCGACCTCCAGCACCCCATGCTGACGCGATACCGGGCTACGCTACATCCCGAACAGGTGTAAAAAGTGCATTTTTACGGCTTCAAAAATAAAAAAAAGGAATTAATTTTTTGTGCAGATCTGCTTTTCAAACTAAAAAGCATTAAAAGCAATTAATTCTCATTGATTTATGAAGCTTATGAATTAGAATAAAAAGATTCTAACCACAACGTGCACAAAGAAAAACACAAAGGACTCGAAGGTTTTAGTGAACATACATTCTATGTGCCCCAAGTGTTTAAACTTTATTTTTATAATAATCGAATGCAAGAAAATTTTTAACTAGTACAAAAAATTGCAAGTGTGTTCTAATTGCGGATGGCAAATAATTTTTAAAAGAAAAGGATTAGGTAAAAAAATACCACTATTATTTTTCTTGTTAAACTCCTTTTAAACGACTACATTTGCAGGCTTAAATAATTAGAACATTGGTTTTAATTTACTAGTTAACTCAAACAGATAATACCCGGATATGAGACAGCTCAAAATCACCAAATCCATTACCAACCGTGAAAGCGCCTCGTTAGATAAATACTTACAAGAGATAGGCCGCGAAGAATTAATCAGTGCCGAAGAGGAAGTGATATTGGCGAAAAAAATCAGAGATGGCGACCAGGTAGCTCTTGAAAAATTGACGAAAGCCAATTTACGTTTCGTGGTTTCGGTTGCTAAGCAATACCAAAATCAAGGTTTAAGTTTACCCGATTTAATTAATGAGGGAAATTTAGGTTTGATTAAGGCCGCAAAGCGATTTGATGAAACCCGTGGTTTTAAATTTATTTCCTATGCAGTATGGTGGATTCGTCAATCAATTTTACAAGCATTGGCTGAGCAGGCGCGTATTGTTCGTTTGCCTTTGAATCAGGTAGGATCATTAAATAAAATAAACAAGGCATTTTCAAAATTGGAGCAAGAATTTGAACGTGCTCCATCGGCAGAAGAATTATCTGCGATTTTAGAATTGCCCGAAGATAAAGTAGCCGATACCATGCGTGTATCGGGCCGCCACGTAAGTATGGATGCACCTTTTGTACAAGGTGAGGAAAATACTTTATTGGATGTGTTAATCAACAGCGATTCACCAAGAGCCGACAGTTCCTTAATTTCAGAAAGTTTGCAACGTGAAATTGAGCGTTCTTTATCAACCTTAACGGATCGTGAACGTGATGTAATAAAATTGTTTTACGGCATTGGTTTCAGCCATGAATTTACCTTAGAAGAAATCGGTGATAAATTTGATTTAACGCGAGAACGAGTGCGACAAATAAAAGAAAAAGCAATTAAGCGTTTGAAACATTCATCTCGTAGTAAGCATTTGAAGACTTATTTGGGATAAGAAAAAAAATACCAACATGAAAAAGGCAGTTCTGAAAAGAGCTGCCTTTTTTGCATCCATAAAAACCAATTACCCCGCATTTGATTATAACGGGCAAGCACTTATATTAATTCACCGAATAAATAGGTGTGGCGATTTATAATTGCTTAGTTTTGATAAAGATAAAATTATTAACCTAAAAGCATCGCCTATGCGGTTGAAATCTACACTTCGTTTAATCGCATTCTTGCTGCTGCTGCATAGCAATTTATTTGCTCAAAACTTTTGGGTGCCGGATAGTAATTTTAGAGTAAAGCTGAAGCAATTGTATCCAACTTGTTTTACTCCTCAGGATTCAATGATTACGATTTGCAGTCAAATACAAAATGAAATAAGCTTAGACCTAACTTTTTTACAAATTAGCTCATTAGATGGTATACAATATTTTACTTCCTTGGAGCATTTGTTTTGCTATTCTAATCATTTAACAAGTTTACCTACATTGCCAGCATCAATTATTTTTATAAATTGTAGCAATAATCAGTTAAACAGTTTGCCTGCCTTGCCAACATCCTTGCTCAATCTGAACTGCAGTGAAAATCAGTTAACGAGTTTGCCTGCTTTACCAGCATCTTTAGGCTACCTGTCTTGCTCTTCGAATCAATTGATCAGTTTGCCAATTTTGCCTTCATCATTAACCCGCTTAACTTGCGAGAATAATCATTTGACAAGTTTACCTGTATTGCCTGCATCATTAACGCATCTATATTGTAATTACAATCAATTAAGCAGTTTGCCAGCGTTACCTACTTCGTTAACTTATTTATGGTGCTATCAAAATCAGTTGACAAGTTTGCCAATACTATCCGATTCTATAAAAGAATTAAATTGCGGTGGGAACCAATTGACCAGCTTACCTACATTACCTGCTTTATTAATAACTTTAGATTGCGGACTATGCCAATTGATTAGTTTGCCTGCATTACCTGCATCGTTAACCACACTGACGTGTTCATATAATCAATTAACTACTTTGCCTGCTTTACCAGCATTGCTGCTTGAATTATATTGCAGAAATAATCAATTAAGCAATTTACCAAGAATACCAGGTAGGACTTGGAAACTGGATTTTGCATTTAACCCCATAACATGCTTCCCTGAAATAGCTCCTCGTATACCGGGAAGTCCTTCTTGGGTGGGCATTACAATGTTTAATACTTTAATATCCTGCATTCCTAATCAGGGTACTTTTCCACTTTCAGTCATATACAGTTCGCAACAACTGCCCTTTTGTTCACCTGCTAATAGCGACTGCAACTATAATTATACTTTCGGCTATGTATTTATTGATGCAAACGGAAATGGAAACAAAGACAGCTTAGAGAATGGGTTGGAGGTTCCTGTATATTATTCAGGCAATTCTAGTGTGTTTCCGGATAGTTCAGGATTTTTTAATGCTGCAAGCGATACAGGAAATATTAGCTTTCAGGTATCTTTAAACAACAACTACTATACTTCAACTACTCCATCACCTCAAACCATTCATGTGGCAAGTGGAATAGTAGATACAATTTATTTTGGATTGCATCCAATTCCCAACATAAATGATTTAAAAGTAAACTTAACATCTTTTAGTTTTATACGACCAGGCTTTAATGTTTCTTACAAACTTCAATACCAAAATGTAGGTACAGATACATTGTATAATGTTCAAGTAAAATTTTTGAAGCCTTTACAGTTATCCAATTTAACCTCACAACCAAGTGCAAATTCAGTAAATGGCGATACCTTAATTTGGAACATAACATCTTTAATTCCTTATCAACAAGGCGATGTAGTAATTAACGATTCGGTTTTTGCAAATGCAGTATTGGGTGATACTGCTAAAGCATTTGCTTGGATAGAGCCATGGGTAGGTGATACAACTCCGGTAAACAATAGCGCAGCAAGCATTACTATTATTGGTGGTTCCTATGATCCAAATGACAAATCGGTTTCTGTTGACAGTGTGTTGCCTAATTCAACAGATAATTTAGAGTACACCATACGCTTTCAAAATACGGGAACAGATACAGCTTTCACCGTAACGCTGCTAGATAAACTTTCAGGCTTGCTCGATGTTAGCAGCATGCACATGATTAGTGCTTCGGATAACTATGAACTAAGTATTGTAAATGGCTTTGCAAAATGGATATTTAAAAATATACTCCTTCCCGATTCAAATACCAATGAATTGGAATCACACGGTTTTGTAAAATTTAGAATTAAGCCCTTGCCGGGATTGACTGTTACGGATTCAATTCAAAATAAAGCAGATATTTATTTTGATTATAATGCTGCCGTAACTACAAATACAATTGTTGTGAATGTGTTAAATCCATTGCAAGTGCAAGCGTTGAAGGAAACAGAATTGCAAATTTTCCCTAACCCTGTGCAAGATATTTTGCGCATTGTGAACCAACATGCAGGTGCATTAGGAAAAATAGAATTGATAAATGCCAATGGAAAAGTGCTGGAAACAAAAACAATTTCGAGCTCAACTTACACTTGGAACTTGCAGCATTTGCCTGCTGGGACTTATATTTTGAAAGGGCAAGGCTGGGGGCAGAAGGTGGTGAAGGAATGATGATAGGGAATTGAGAATTGAGAATTAAAAAAATTCGGTAATGAGACATAAATTTTACTTCGGTTTGCTTTTGATTTTCTTTTCTCTTAATGCAAATTTGTTTGCTCAAAATTTTTGGGTACCGGATTCAATTTTCAGGAATAAACTTAAACAAGATTATCCCACCTGCTTCACTCCACAGGATTCTCTCATTAGCAATTGTAGTGTGATTCAAAATGTGACCGCATTGAGTTTTAGCAATATGTTTA